>ERZ773060.16-NODE-16-length-136757-cov-652.932_pt1 | contig 136757 bp, 104 predicted proteins | sample MGYA00580628_ERZ773060 | MGnify/ENA primary metagenome ERZ773060 (study PRJEB29015, sample SAMEA2738019) | human oral metagenome | biome: human oral; feature: human-associated habitat; material: dental | place: China | collected 2045 ... | reverse complement strand
CGCCGGGCTCGTCCTCGCCCGGCCGGTCCGGGTCCTGCGGCGCGGGAGCAGGGGGAGCACCGGGCGGTGGCGCGGCGCGGCGCCGGTGGGCCAGGACGAGCTCGGCGACGGCCTCGACGTCACCGGCCGTCGCCACCGGCCGACCGTCCAGGGCCGCCTCGGCGCGGGCAGCGCCGGCCATGACGACGTCGGCGCGGTGCCCGGCGCAGGCCGCCCGTCGGCACAGGTCGACGATCAGGTCGTTCACCGGCTGCGGCAGCTCGACGCGGGCCACCAGCGCGCGGGCCTCGCGCAGGCGCTCGGCCAGGGCCTCCTCCCCCGTCGCCCACCGGGCGATGAAGGCGTCCGGGTCGGCGTCGAAGGCCAGGCGCCGGCGGATCACCTCGACGCGGGCCGCCGGGTCGGTCTCGCCCCGCACGTCGACGCACAGGCCGAAGCGGTCGAGCAGCTGCGGGCGCAGCGCCCCCTCCTCGGGGTTCATCGTGCCGACGAGCGAGAACGCTGCCCGCCGGCTCGCCGACAGACCCTCGCGCTCGACCCGCACGAGCCCGGAGCCGGCCGCGTCGAGCACCAGGTCGACGAGGTGGTCGTCGAGCAGGTTCACCTCGTCGACGTAGCAGATGCCGCCGTCCACCTCGGCCAGCAGCCCGGGCATCAGCCGCGGCGTCCCGTCCGCCAGGGTCGCCTCGAGGTCGAGCCCGCCGACCACCCGGTCCTCGGTGGCGCCCAGTGCGAGGGTGCGCATCGAGCCGGCCGGCAGCAGGGCCGCCAGGGAGCGGGCGATCGTCGACTTCGCGGTGCCCCTCTCCCCGCGCAGCAGCACGCCGCCGATCCCGGGCGAGACGGCCACCAGCTCGAGGGCGTGCCGCATCGCCCGCTGGCCGACGATCGCGGTGAACGGGTACAGCGGAGGCCTCCTCGGCGCCCCGCCCGGGGTACGGCTCACTGCGCCTCGGTCCCGTCGCCCTCCAGGGCGGCCTCGAGGTCGAAACCCAGCGCGTCCAGCGCGTCCAGCCGGTCCTCGTCGGCCGACCACAGCCCGCGCTCGGAGGCCTCGGTGAGGCGCTGGGCGATGTCGGCTGCGGCGTGCGGGTTGTTGTCGACGAGGCGTTCGCGCATCCGCTCGTCGGCGAGGTAGCGATCGAAGACCTCGTCGAACATCCAGTCCCCGACCTGCCCGGTCGTCGCCGCCAGCCCCACCAGGTTCGTGACGCGCTTGGCGATCTCGGTGCCGCCGCGATGCCGGTGGGCGAGCATGGCGTCCTGCCAGTCCGGGTTGAACAGGCGGGTGCGCAGGCCGTCGGCGGTGGCCTCGCCCGCGGTGCTCGTGTGCACGGCGGCTCCGCTGGTGTCGGCGACCAGGGTCATCGGGCGTTCGCCGCGCACCTGGACCACGGCCGCCGAGAAACCGCCCAGGTACTCGAAGTAGTGGTCCAGGTCGGTGATCGCGTACTCGTTCGAGGACCGCACCTGCGAGACGACCTCGACCCGCGCCAGGCCCTTGGCGTAGAGCCCGTCGACGCGTTCGCCCGACCGGCGGCGCGAGTAGACGTGGTCGTTGGCGTGCGCGAACTCGCGGGCCAGGTCCTCGGCGTCGTCCCACTCGCCGGCCTCGACGGTGTCGGTCATGCCGGTCCCGTAGTAGCTGCTGGCCGGGCCGAAGATGCGGCTGCTGGCCAGCTCGCCGGCCTCGTCGGCGCTGCGGCCGCCGGCGATGAGTTCGCCGCGCAGGGCGCGCGCCGAGGCGGCGACCGGGTTGATCTCGTCGGGTTCGTCGAGGGCGGCGATGGTGGCCACCAGCTCGTCCAGTTCGTCGATGAGGCCCGAGAAGAGGTCGCGGAAGAAGCCGCAGATCGTCACGACGACATCGACGCGCGGTGCCGTCAGCTCCTCGGCCGGGATCGGTTCGAAGCGCGGCCGGCCGGGCCGGGGCCGGGCCGCCGGACGGGCGCCCAGCAGCGACAGGACCTGCGCGAAGGCCTCGCCCTGGGTCCTGGTGGTCTCCAGGCCCCACAGGACGACGCCGACGCAGCGCGGGTCGGCGCCGTCGTGCTCGGCGCGCCATGCGGCGCGGATGTCCGCGGCGATGCGTTCGCCGCGGCGCCAGGCCACCGGGGTGGGGACGCGGCGCGGGTCGAACTGGTAGATGCCGTGGCCGGACGGCATGATGCGCGGGTCGCGGATCACGTCGCCGCCCAGCCGCGCCGTGAGATGACGACCGGTCAGCGCCCGGTGCAGTCCCTCCCACTCGTCGTTGCCGCCGAGGACCGATCTCAGCTCGCGGGCCCGTGCCGCCAGGGCGCCGAGCGCCTCGTCCCCCCGTGGGCGGGCCGGTGCCGCAGCGGCGGCGAGGCCGAGCGGCTCGGCGATCTGCGGGGGCATGCCGTCTGCGGGAGCTCCGGTCCGGGGCCCGGGGCCGGCGGCCGGGCGGGCCGGTTCGGGTTCGTCGAGCGCGGCGTCGATCAGCTGCGTCGCCCGCTCCCGCAGCCTGGTCAGCTCGGTGCGCGGCAGCTCGTCGACCGTGGCCGGGTCCAGGCCCTCCGCCTCGGCGACGACCTCGACGGCCGGCGGCAGCTCGGCGGTGCCGTGCCCGAGGGCGCCGTGCACCATCGTGCGCGTCTGCGCCGCGGTCCACGTCCGGCCGAAGACGTGCAGCCCCATCGGCGTCAGCGACTGCGCCAGACGGTCCAGGCGGGACTCCAGTTCGTCGGGGTCGGTCGGCAGGTGCTCGGCCTCGGCGCGCCTGCGCACCTCCTCCAGCAGCTCCGCGCTCGTCGCCGGCGCCAGCGCGAGACTGCGCCGGTACTCGGCCACCAGCTCGTCCAGCTCGGCGAGCGTGTCGTGCAGCCCGCCGGGCACCATCGCCACCGGCTGGTGGCTGACGATCTGCGCGTGCGAGCGGCGCACCGCGATGAGGCCCTCGGCGGGGTTCCCGGCGTAGTAGAGGTACACGTGCGGCACCGAGCCCATCATGATGTCGGGGTAGCAGCGGGTGCTCACCGCGTTCTCCTTGCCGCCCAGGAACTCCATCGTCCCGTGCGTGCCGACGTGGACGATGACGTCCGGGCGCCACACCTTCTGCAGCCAGGTGTAGAACGCCAGGTACTGCGGGTGGGGCGGGGCCGTCTTGTCATGGGCCTGCGCATCGGCCGTCGCGCCGCCGCCGCGCCCGGGCTGGATGCCGACGAGCGCGTTGCCGAACTCGAGCGCCGGGATGATGAAGTCGCCCTCCGGCGTCGTCATCGGGGCGCTCGGCCCGTCGGCCGGCCACGCCTCGTCCACCTGCGCGCAGGCCCGCTCGTCCCCCAGGTCGGCCCGGGCCTGCGCCCTCGGATAGACGAACGGGGCGTCCGGCGCGCCGAACCGGGGCGAGTTCACGGCGCGGGCCAGCAACCGGTCCAGCAGCTCGTCGGGACCGGGCGTGCCCACCCGGTAGCCGGTGCGGGCCAGCTCGGCGAGCACCGCCGACATCGAGGCGGCCACGTCGAGGAAGGAGCCGCCCAGCAGCCTGCTCTCGCCGGCCGGGTAGTCGTAGCCGATGATCGCCACGCGCGCCTCGGCCGGGTCGAGACGCCTCAGCCGCAGCAGCCCGGCGACCCGGCCGGCCAGGCGGTCGACCTGCTCGGGGATCGGGGTGAGCGCGTTGAGGGCGACGCCGTAGCGCTCGTCGACCCGTGGGGCGCTCATCGCGGCCACCGGGATCTCGTCGATGCAGCCGTCGAGCTCCGGCAGCATCATCGACACCATCACCTTGGCCGGGCTCAGCCCCGAGGGGAGCCGGAGCCAGTCGTCGATCGTGATGCGGGTCAGCAGGATCGGGTGCACGTGCGCGGCGCCCCACTCGTCGAGCAGCTCGGCCCCGGCGCCGCCCGTGCCGCCGCCGTAACTCGTGCCCAGCCGCAGGCTGAGCATGTTCACGACGACATCGGGCACGATGCCGGCGTCGGCCATGAGGCGACGCAGGTCGTCGACCGTGCGGGTGGCGTCGCGCACCGCCAGCGGCAGCACCCAGCAGTGCTCGCCGAGCGCCTCGACGACCGCCCTCGTCGCCGCCGTCGAGTCGATCGGGTACCCGTTGCCGGGATGCAGCACGAGCGCCACCTGCCGCCGCCCGGGCCCGCCGACGGCCTCGGCGTAACGGCGCACGTCGGTGAACTCGCGTCCGCCGGCCAGGTCGACCGCGACGATGCCGTCACCCGGGTACTCGGCCGGTGTCACGGCGATCTCCGGGTGCCCGCCGTACTCGTGCAGGAGCAGCGTCAGGAAGGCCATGGTGTGCACCGGGGTCATCGCGTGGAAGCACCGCAGCAGCGTTGACAGGTTGGCCAGGTCGGCCCGGAACCGCTCTGGTTCGGCGCCCTCGGCGCTGGTCGGTTGCGCACCAGGGCCGGCGGGCCCGATGGGGACGCCGCCGGGGGCGGGTCGCACGGCGCCCAGGCGCAGCCTGTCGGTGAACAGATGCCCCGGAGGCAGCAGGTCGCCCTCGTAGGCCGCCACCGGCCCGGCCAGCGCGTCGGTCCAGGCCTGCGGCGCGCCGCTCAGGTCGATGGCGAGGAAGTCGCTGTTCGCCACCGCCCCGGGCAGCCGCGCCGCATCCTGCGGCGATGGGGGACTGGTGGCGTTGAACAGCCGGAGCTCGCAGGCCCCGGGATGGGTCCGAGCCAGCTTCCGGTCGGCCGCGATGAAGGCCGACAGCAGATCGGGACACACGCTGATGATCGTGATGCGCAAGACCGTTTCCCCCTGGATCGACCGCCGCCTCGTCCCGGGCTGCCCGCGTCGGCCGAGCGGCCGCCGTGCCCCGCCGGCAGCAGGACGGATCCTCACGTCATCAGCTTAGCCTTGCCTGAACGGCATGGCGTCGCCTGAATGACACGGCATCGCGTCCCGTGTCCGGGCCCCGCCCGGGGCTCCGGACCGGCGCCCCGCCCCGGGCGGTGTGCGGCCGTGCCGTGTTCGCCCGGGGACCGAGCACGGCCTCGGTGCGCGGGGCGCCGATGGGGGCGGTCGCATCGTGCTGCGGGGCCGCGCCGCTCGCCATGGTCGGGGCGGGCCCCGCGCGGCCTCCTCGACCGCGTCATGGCTCCCTCCCCGACCCGGCGGGACGACATCAGTGCCCGCCATCGTGGCGACTCCGCCGGGGCTCCTTCCCGACCCGGCGGGACGGCGGCCGCGTCCGAGCGCCGGACACGACCGGTCCGCGGCCCCGGGCGGGTGCGAATACACTGCCGCCCGTGGCAGAAGAACCCGCTGGAGCCCGATCCGCTCAGCCCCCCGACGCGGGCGGCGAACGCCCCGCCTCCGCCACCGGGCGTCCAGCCGCGGAGCCGGCTTATGCGAGCACGGGCGCCCGGTTCTACCCGATCATGCTGGCCGCCATGGCCGTCGTCATCGTGCTGTCGGGCATCGGCGGATCGAAGGCCGTCCAGCTCGGCCCGATCCTCACCGACGGCGCCTTCTTCATCTTCCCGTTCAGCTACGTCCTCGGCGACTCGATCACCGAGATCTACGGGCCCCGGGCCGCCCGCCAGGCCATCACGACGGGTTTCGCCGTCAACATCGTGAGCTCGTCGATCTACTGGGTGATCATCGTGCTGCCGGGCCTGTCGGACGGTAGCAACGCAGCCCGCGACGCCGCCTTCCGGCTGGCCCTCGGCCCGGTGTGGCAGGTCGTCCTGGCCGGCGTCGTCGGTTTCGCCGGGGGGCAGAGCACCAACTCCCTCATCATGTGGCTCGGCAAGCGGCGCAACCACGAGAAGGGCCTGTACGGCCGACTCGTCTCGTCGACCGGTGCCGGCGAACTCATCGACACGCTGCTGTTCTGCCTCATCGCCGCGCACGCGATCGGCCTGACCACGGTCGGGCAGGTCGTGAACTACACGATCGTCGGCTATCTGTACAAGATCGCCCTGCAGTACGCCCTCGTGCCGCTCACCGGACGCGTCATCACGGCGATCAAGAGACGCGAGCCGAGCTACCGGGCGGCACTGGCCGCGGCCTGAGTCCGGCGGCCGGCGGAGCCGCCCGCCGGCCCGGGCCGTGGCGATGGCGCCTCCCGGCCGGCCCGCCCCGGGCCGGGCGCCCCGTGGGGATGCCGCCGGCCCCGCCCGTGACGGCAACAGCGCGGCGGGGGTCCGCCCCGAGCCGGGCGCCACGTGGTGACTCCGGCTCAGCCAGTGACCTCCTCCTCGATCGTGACGCCGTACGTGCTCTGGAAGTACCCCTGCGTGGCGGTCATGAGCTCGGCCGTCTCGGTCTGCGCCGAGTCCCAGCGGCCGTGCCCGGGGACCCGCCGGAGGCGCTCGACGCCGCGCTCGTCGTGTCCGCCCGAGCGCTGCCCCGCTGCGCCGAGGCGCTGTCCCGACTGTCGCCGGACGACCCGGAGCAGGCCGACAGGGGCAGCGCCGGGGCCGCTGCGAGAAGAGGGACCAGTGGCATCCCTGCTCTCATCGTTTCTCCTCGCCGTGATGGCCCCCCGCCCGGTGGGCGGGGTCCGGTGGGGCTCCTGGGCCGGTGGCCCGATGCGACCGCGGCACCACGACCGGCTGCCCGCTGACCGGGTCGGCGCTGATCCAGGTGTCCACGCCGAAGACCTGTTCGATGGTCTCGGCGTCCAGCGCCCGCGCCGGGGCGCCGGTGGCCCGCACGCGCCCGTCGGTCATGAGGACGGCGTTGTCGCAGTAGCGCGCCGTCTGGGTCAGGTCGTGCAGCACCATGACGACGGTCAGTCCGCGTTCGTCGTTGAGCTCGCGGACCAGATCGAGGATCTCGAGCTGGTGGGCGACGTCCAGGTAGGTGGTGGGCTCGTCGAGCAGGAGCACCCGCGGTTCCTGCGCCAGGGCGGCGGCGAGCCAGACGCGCTGCCGCTCGCCGCCCGACAGCGTCCCGATCCGCCGGTCGGCCAGCGGAGCGAGCCCGGTGCGGTCCAGCGCCGCCTCCACCGCGGCCCGTCCGCCGGTGTCGCGCGCCGCGAACCAGCTCTGGTGCGCGTAGCGCCCGTATCCGACCATGTCGGCCACCCGCGCATCCGGGCCGGCCTGCGCGTTCTGCCAGACCACGGCCATCGCCCGGCCGCGCCGCCGCGAACTCATCGAGACGACCGGCTCGCCGTCGAGCAGCACCCGGCCCCGTGCGGGGGCGGTGCCGCACAGGGCGCGCACCAGCGTCGTCTTGCCGCAGCCGTTCGGCCCGGCGACCCCGTGGACGAGCCCCGGCGCCAGGTCGAGGTCGATGCCGTGCAGGATCTCCCGCCCGCCCAGCTCGACGACCAGGCCGCGCACCGACAGGCCGGCACTCGCCGGGTTCCCCGGGCCGCTCGCCGGGTTCCCCGCGCTGCTCACAGGGCCCTCCTCAGCAGGAAGAGGAAGAAGGGCACGCCCAGGGCGGTCATCGTGATGCCGACCGGGATCTCGATCGGCGAGAAGACCGTGCGCGAGAGGGTGTCGCTCGCGACGAGCAGGGCGGCGCCGGCCAGGATCGAGCCGGGCACGGTGAGCCGGTGGTCGGGGCCCAGCACCATGCGCACGAGATGCGGCACGATGAGCCCGACGAAGCCCAGCAGCCCGACGGCGCTGACCGCGCTCGCGGCGAGCACCGCCGCCAGGGCGGTGAAGAAGACGCGGTTGGCCTGCACGTTCATGCCCATCGAACCGGCCGCGTCGTCCCCCAGCACCAGAACGTTCAGCCGCCGCGCGAAGCACAGGGCCAGCGCCAGGGCGACCAGCGAGTACGGCCACAGGCCGCGCACCTCGGTCCACCCCCGCATCGACATCGCACCGTTCATGAACATGAGGGCGCCGGCCACCCGGTCCGAGAAGAGCACCATGAACGCCGAGATGCCCGCCCCGCACAGCGCCGAGACGGCCACCCCGGCCAGGATGATCCGCAGCGGCTGGATGCCGCCCTCCCAGGCCAGCAGGAAGATCGCGGCAGCCGCCCCCATCGCACCGGCGAAGGCCGCCGGCGTGACGAGCGCGAGACGACTGGGGGCGACGAGCATGACGCCGATGCCGAGCAGCCCGGCCCCCGAGGAGACGCCGATGATGCTCGGATCGGCCAGGGGGTTGCTCATGACCGCCTGCAGGATGAGGCCGCTGACGGCCAGGTTCATGCCGACCAGGGCGGCGAGCAGCATGCGCGGCAGCCTGATGTCCCAGACGATCCGCCGCAGCGAGGCGTCGCGCCCGGTCAGGGCGTCGAGCATCTGGCCGATCGACAGGTGGACGGACCCCGCCCCGATGGCGTACAGGGCCCCGGTGACGAGCAGCACGGCCAGTGCCACGAAGACGCCGGTGCGGAACCAGCTGCGCTCGGGGAGGCTGCGGCGGGTCGTGCCGGGGGAGCGCCCGCCCCCGCTGGCGGTCGCCGCACTCATGCGTACTGCTCGGCGTCGCCGTAGACGTCGGGATGGACGCAGGCCGCCAGGTAGGCCACCGCGTCGCCGTAGTAGGGGCCGCCGTTGAGCAGGAAGTACTCCTGGGGCAGATAGGAGACGCGCCCCTCCCGGACGGCGTCGACCGCCTGCCAGGCCTGGTTGGAGGCGAACTCCTCGGCCATGCGCGCCCGAGCGTCGGCGTCGGTGTCCACCATGCTCGTGACGAGCACGTGGTCGGGCTGGGCGGCCACGATGGCCTCGATGTCGAGGGGCGTCGTCTCCGAGTCGGGGTTGTCGGGCGTCGACCCCGAGGCGATGTTCGTCAGGCGCAGGGTGCGGGCGATCTGCCCGGCGATCGAGTCGTCGAGCTTCACGGCCAGCGATGCGGCCGTGACGTAGACGATGACGACCGACGTCGACTCGTCCGGCAGCCGGCCGACCACCTCGTCGACCTGCTCGCTGATCCGGTCGATGCGCTCGGCGGCCGTGTCCTGGTGGCCCGTGAGCACGCCGAACGCCCGGTAGATCGAGTCGAGCTCGGCCTGGGAGCGCGCCCGCACCTGAAGGCCGCGGATGCCCAGTTCGCGCAGCCGGGACAGCACGGTGTCCTGGGCGCTGCCCATGACGATGACCAGGTCGGGCTCGTACGAGCTGACGGCCTCGATGTCGACGTTCGAGGTGGCGCCGACGGTCGGCACCGCCCGCATCGCCGCGTCGTTCTCCGGGACCGTCTTCACGTTGTCGGTGATCTGCACCGAGCAGACGGCCGTGCCGCCCACGTCGTACCAGATGTTCATGGCGGTGCCGGCCAGGATGCACACCCGCTGCGGCGCCGACTCGAAGTCGACGCTCCGGCCGCTGACGTCGGTGATGCTCAGCGGGAACTCGGTGCCCGTCATGGGCATCGGGTCGGCGCCGGTCGAGGTCGGCGGCGGCTCGCTCGGCGACGGTGCGCCCTGACCGCTCGAGCAGCTCGCGCCGAGCACCGACATCGCCGCGCACAGCACCAGGGCGAGTGTCCTGCCGGCCCGGCGGTGACGACGACTGGTGATGGGCATGACGGCCTCCTGCGATGGTGCGGACGCGGTCACCATACCCATGAACGGACTGAAAAATACAAGACCTTTGTGTGAAATTCTTTGCGAACTCCACAAGGAAATTCGTTGCCATCTCAGAAGGTGAGGCAGGGCTTCCGCCGGTGGACTCCCGCGGCTCCCGGGCGTCTTCGCACGACGACCGCAGGGCCGGGCGGGCCGGTGCGGTGACGGGCGTCCGCCCTGCGGTGCTCGTGCGGCCTCACCGCGGGGCGGGCGGGTCCGGAGGCCGGCGGTTCCCGACCGCCCTCCCGCGCGGCCATGGTCTCGACCAGGTGGTCGGCGTCTCGAAGACGCGGCCCGACCGCCTTCCCGCGCGGTCATGATGGCGGGGAGCCGCTCCCGCCGGTCGTGATCCGGGGCCGTCCGCTCCCGACCGCACTTCTCCCGGAAACCGCAGGACGATCGCCGTTGCCCGTACGGAGCCGGGCGCTCACCGCTGCCCGCCGAGGTGTGCACGGGCCGAATCCATGGGCCCCGGGGGTATGCGGTGGCGTCGTCTTGTGTACATTGAGAAGTGCTGGTTCGACCCATCGTCAGGTGGGTCGTCGCAAGAGGGAATTCCGGTGAGAGGCCGGAGCTGTCCCGCAGCGGTATATGGGAACAACGCCACAACGGGCACTGGGCCGCTCGGCCTGGGAAGCGGTGGCGTAGGAACCGGGAGCGATCCCGAATGCCCATGAGCCCGAAGACCTGCCAGCCGCAGCAGCGCCAGCTGCTGCGGAACGTGCCCCGCGGAGGGTCCACGGATCGAGGCGATCGGTGCCCGGCGATGCGCATCATCGTCGGCGTCGGTTCCCTCGGATCAGTGCCAGCGGTTCCGGCGAGCGTCTGCCGGGCGAGCCGGTGGGAGTCACCGGCGGACCCGCAGGTCCGGGAGTCGAGGCCGCGGACGGGCGCTCGGGTCCCGTGCTCGGCGCCCGCCGATGACCGGTCGGCAGCCAGTCCCCGGTGCGCCCTACCGCAGAGCGCACCTTGACCCTTCAGGAGCAGGAGTCGAATGAGCAACACCGAATCGGGCGCCCCCGCGGCCGAAGAGGCCACGCCCACGCAGCTCAGTCTCGCCGGCGATTTCCCGGCAGCCACCGAGGAGCAGTGGGAGATCGAGGTGGCCAAGGTTCTCAACCGTGGTCGTCCCCCGGAGAAGCAGCTGACCTTCGAGCAGTGCATGAAGCGTCTGACGGTCCACACCGTCGACGGCATCGACGTCAAGCCGATGTACAGGCGCGATGACGTCCCCGGTCCACTGGGCTATCCCGGGGTCGCCCCCTTCACCCGCGGCGCCGCCGTCCGCAACGGCGAGGCCGACGCCTGGGACGTGCGCGCTCTCCACGAGGATTCCGATGCGGCCTTCACCCGCAAGGCGGTCCTCACCGATCTCGAGCGCGGCGTCACCTCCATCTGGCTGCGCGTCGGCTCCGATGCCGTCGGGCCCTCCGACGTGGCCGAGGTGCTCTCCGACGTGCTCCTCGAGATGGCGAAGATCGAGGTCTCCTCCCGCGAGGACCAGAAGGCCGCCGCCGAGGCGCTCCTGGCCGTCTACGAGGCCTCCGACAGGCCCAAGGACCACGTCTTCTTCAACCTCGGCATCGACCCCACCGGCCTGGCCGCCCTCCGGGGCTCCGCCGCCGACCTGTCGGGGCTCGGCGAATGGGTCCGGCGCACCGCCGCCTACCCGAACGGCAATGCGATCACCGTCGACTCGACGATCTACCACAATGCCGGCGCCGGCGACGTGGCCGAGCTCGCCTGGGCGCTGGCCACCGGCGCCGAGTACGTGCGTGCACTCGTCGAGCAGGGCGTCGACGTCAACGAGGCCTTCCGGGCGATCGAGTTCCGCGTCACCGCCACCCACGACCAGTTCCTCACCATCTCCCGGCTGCGCGCGCTCCGCACGTGCTGGTCGCGGATCGGCGAGGTCTTCGGCGTGGACGAGGACAAGCGCGGCGCCCGTCAGAGCGCCGTCACGAGCTGGCGTGAGCTGACCCGCGAGGATCCCTACGTCAACATCCTGCGCGGCACGATCTCCACCTTCGCCGCCGCTGTCGGCGGCGCCGACGCCATCACGACCCTGCCGTTCTGCGCCGCCTTCGGCCTGCCCGACGACTTCGTCCGCAGGATCGCCCGCAACACCGGCATCATCCTCGCCGAGGAGGTCAACATCGGGCGCGTCAACGACCCGGCCGGCGGCTCCTTCTACGTCGAGTCCCTGACCGACTCGCTGGCCAGAGCCGGCTGGGCCGAGTTCCAGAAGGTCGAGGCCGCCGGCGGCATGGCCGCGGCCCTCGCCGGAGGCCACGTCGCCGAGGTCCTGGCGGCCTGCAACGCCGAGCGCGCCAAGCGTCTGGCCAACCGCAAGCAGCCGATCACCGCGGTGAGCGAGTTCCCGATGCTGGACGCCCGGACGATCGAGGTCAAGCCCTATCCGCCGGCGCCCGCACGCGCCGGCCTGGAGTGGCACCGCGACGCCGAGCCCTTCGAGCGGCTCGTCGACCGCTCCGCCGCGAACGGCGAGCGTCCGAAGGTCTTCCTTGCCTGCCTGGGCACCCGTCGCGACTTCGGCGGGCGCGAGGGCTTCTCGGCCCCCATCTGGCACGTCGCCGGGATGGAGACCCCGGAGGCCGAGGGGGGCACGGTCGACGAGATCGTCGCCGCCTTCAAGGCCAGTGGCGCCCAGGTCGCCGACCTGTGCTCGTCCGCCAAGGTCTACGCGCAGCAGGGCGTCGAGGTCGCGAGGGCCCTTCGCGACGCCGGCGCCAGGGCCGTCTACCTGTCCGGCGCCTACAAGGAGCTGGGCATCTCCGACGACGAGGCCGCCGGAATCTTCGACGGCCGGCTGTTCATGGGGATGGATGTCGTCGACATCCTCACCCGCACGTTCGATGTCATGGGGGTGGCCAAGTGAGCACTCTTCCTCGTTTCGATTCCATCGGTCTCGGCGACAGCCCGGTTCCCGGCTCCGCCGCCGAGGACTTCGCACGACTGGCCGAGGCGGCCGGCACCGGCGAGAAGTGGCTGACCCCCGAGCAGATCCCGGTCGGCACACTCTACGGAGAGGACGCCTACCGGGGCGTCGACTGGCTCGACACCTACGCCGGTCTGCCGCCGTTCACGCACGGCCCGTACGCCACCATGTACGCCTTCCGCCCGTGGACGATCCGCCAGTACGCCGGCTTCTCCACGGCGAAGGAGTCCAACGCCTTCTACCGCCGCAACCTCGCGGCCGGCCAGAAGGGCCTGTCGGTCGCCTTCGACCTGCCGACCCACCGCGGCTACGACTCGGACAACCCGAGAGTGGGCGGCGACGTCGGCATGGCCGGTGTGGCGGTCGACTCCGTCTACGACATGCGCGAGCTGTTCGCCGGCATCCCGCTCGACCAGATGAGCGTGTCGATGACGATGAACGGCGCCGTCCTGCCGATCCTCGCCCTCTACGTGGTGACGGCCGAGGAGCAGGGCGTCAAGATGGAGCAGCTGGCGGGGACGATCCAGAACGACATCCTCAAGGAGTTCATGGTTCGCAACACCTACATCTACCCGCCGCAGCCCTCGATGAGGATCATCTCCGACATCTTCGCGTTCGCCAGCGCGAACATGCCGAAGTGGAACTCGATCTCCATCTCCGGCTACCACATGCAGGAGGCCGGTGCCACGGCCGACATCGAGATGGCCTACACGCTGGCCGACGGTGTCGACTACATCCGCGCCGGCGAGTCCGTCGGCCTCAAGGTCGACCAGTTCGCCCCGCGCCTGTCGTTCTTCTGGGCCATCGGCACCAACTTCTTCATGGAGGTCGCCAAGATGCGCGCGGCCCGCATGCTGTGGGCCAAGCTCGTCCACCAGTTCGGGCCGAAGAACAACAAGTCGATGAGCCTGCGCACGCATTCGCAGACCTCCGGCTGGTCGCTGACCGCCCAGGACGTGTACAACAACGTCGTCCGCACCTGCGCCGAGGCCATGGCCGCGACCCAGGGGCACACCCAGTCGCTGCACACGAACTCCCTCGACGAGGCCATCGCCCTGCCGACCGACTTCTCGGCCCGCATCGCCCGCAACACCCAGCTGTTCCTGCAGCAGGAGTCGGGCACCTGCCGCGTCATCGACCCGTGGAGCGGCTCGGCCTACGTCGAGGAACTCACCAAGGACCTCGCCCTCAAGGCCTGGGGCCACATCCAGGAGGTCGAGGCGGCCGGCGGCATGGCCAAGGCCATCGAGCAGGGGATCCCGAAGATGCGCATCGAGGAGGCCGCGGCTCGTACCCAGGCGCGCATCGACTCCGGCCGTCAGCCGCTCATCGGTGTGAACAAGTACCGTCTCGAGCACGAGGACCCGATCGACGTCCTCAAGGTCGACAACTCCCAGGTGCTCGCCGAGCAGAAGGCCAAGCTGGTCAAGCTGCGCGCCGAGCGCGACGAGGAGGCCACCAGGGCGGCCCTCGACAAGCTCGCCTGGGCCGCCGCGAACCCCGATCCCACCGATCCCGATCGCAACCTCCTCAAGCTCTGCATCGAGGCGGGTCGCGCGATGGCCTCCGTGGGCGAGATGAGCGACGCCATGGAGCGCAGCTTCGGTCGTTACACGGCGCAGATCCGGACGATCTCCGGCGTCTACGCCAAGGAAGTGAAGGAGTCCCCCGAGGTGGACGAGGCGCGCGAGCTCGTCGAGCGGTTCGAGCAGGCCGAGGGCCGTCGCCCCCGCATCCTGCTGGCCAAGATGGGCCAGGACGGTCACGACCGCGGGCAGAAGGTCGTCGCGACGGCCTTCGCCGATCTCGGCTTCGACGTCGACGTGGGCCCGCTGTTCCAGACGCCGGAGGAGACGGCGCGGCAGGCCATCGAGGCCGACGTCCACGTGGTGGGCGTGTCCTCGCTGGCCGCGGGCCATCTCACGCTCGTCCCGGCTCTGCGCCGCGAGCTCGACGCCCTGGGCCGCAAGGACATCCTCATCGTCGTGGGGGGCGTCATCCCCGAGCAGGACTTCCAGGCGCTGCGCGATGCGGGCGCCGTGGACATCTACCCGCCGGGCACGGTCATCCCGGATTCGGCGGTGCGCCTGCTCAAGGAGCTGCTCCGGGCCCTCGGCGATGAGGTTCCGGCGAATGCCTAGGAGCATCGACGTCGATGCGCTGGTCGGCCAGGTCCTGGCCGGCCAGCGCGCCGGCATGGCCAGGGCGATCACGCTGGTCGAGTCCGCCCTGCCGGCCCATCGTCCCCTGGCGCGCAGGCTGCTCGCGCAGCTGCTCCCCCATGCGGGCGGGGCCACGCGCGTCGGCCTCACGGGTGTCCCCGGCGCCGGCAAGTCGACCTTCATCGACGCCATGGGATGCCGCCTCATTGAACGCGGCCACAGGGTGGCCGTGCTGGCGGTCGACCCGTCGAGCACCCGTACGGGCGGTTCGATCCTCGGCGACCGCACGCGGATGGGCAAGCTCGCCGAGTCCGACCGGGCCTACATCCGCCCCTCGCCGTCCGGCTGCCATCTGGGCGGTGTGGCGCGCGCCACGCGTGAGGCCATGATCATCGTCGAGGCCGCCGGCTACGACACCGTCATCGTCGAGACGGTCGGCGTCGGCCAGTCCGAGGTCGCGGTGGCGGGCATGGTCGACACCTTCCTCCTGCTCGCCCTCGCCCGCTCCGGTGACCAGCTGCAGGGCATCAAGCGCGGCATCCTCGAGCTCGCCGACGTCATCGCCGTCAACAAGGCCGACGGCGACAATGCGAGCGAGGCCCGCGTCACGGCGCGGGACCTGTCGATCGCCATGAAGCTCATCAACGACGAGTCCACCGGCCGCCGGACCCCGGTCATGACCTGCTCGGCCCTGACCGGCGACGGCCTGGACGACGTCTGGAAGGCCGTCGAGGAGCATCGCGCCTGGATCGACGGGACCACCGGCCTGGCCCGTTACCGCGCCGACCAGCAGATCGAGTGGATGTGGGCCCAGATCGAGGGTCAGGTCCTCGACTCGCTGCGCTCCACCCAGGAGCTGCGCGAGCTCGGCCGCGAACTCGAGGCGAAGGTCGAGAAGTCCACCGAGAGCGCCCTCGACGCCTCGGCCGAGTTCCTCACGGCCTGGGCCGGGCAGCTCCCGGGCTACCGGTGGAACTGATCCCGGCCCGACGTCGAGGCCCCCGGCCCCTCGACCCGTCGCCCCTCCCGCCCCCGGCATGGACCGGCGGGCCGCGGGCCGGACCCGCTGGCGGGTGCGCCCCGCCATGTCCTGACCGGTTCGCGGTCCCGGGCCGGGGCCATGGGGACGTGGGGAGGAGCCCGGCGACTACGTCGCAAGGCCCTCGGCCACGGCTGACGCCCCACGGCCCGTCCCCGCGCCCCCTCCGCGGGTGGACAGCGAGACGACCGCCCTCACGAGCGCGTCGATCGCAGCCGCCGGGTCGACGTCCGTGAGCACCCGGGCGCTGGGGGCGCGGCCGAGCAGGCGGCGCACGTCGGCGACGGTCGTGCCGCGGGTGATGCCCGCGCCTGTCTCGACGCCGACCCACAGCGCCTCGGCCCGGGCGCCGAGCGGCTCGCCCACCGCCACCTCGGCCGCCAGCAGGTCGTGGACCTGCGCCAGGTATCCGCAGCCGTGGTCGGCGTGGAATTCGAAGTAGAAGCGCAGCGCGTCGATGAGCAGATCGAACAGGGCGCTGCCGGTGCGGCTCGGCGCGCCCGGGCGCGGGGCGTCCGGGCCCAGGTGCGGGGCGTCGACCCCGATCCGCCCGGCGATCCCGTCGAGCACGCCGGGGCGCAGCTCGACGGTCTCGGTGACGTTGAGCGGGCACACGAGCGGCAGCCGCTCGGCGGGCAGGCCCTCGAAGGCCGCGTAGACCTCCGCCGCCGCGTGCGGATCGCACCAGGCGTTCCACTCCGAGGTCGGCAGCGTGTTGCCCGGGTGGTTGAACGACCCGCCCATGATGACGACCCGACGGGCCAGCCGCGGCAGGCGCGGCTCGGCGCGCAGGGCCAGGGCCAGGTTCGTCAGGGGGCCGGTGACGAGCAGGGTCGTCTCCCCGGGGTGCGCGCGCAGCTGCGGCAGCCACAGTCCGGTGATCGGGTCGCCGGGGTGCAGGGCGCCGGACGCGTCCGGCAGCGCCGCACGGCCCAGGCCCTCGTCGCCGTGGGTCTGCGGCGTCGTCTCCGGCTCGACGACGAGGGGGCGGCCCGAGCCCGTCCAGACGGGGACCCCGGGGCGGCCGGCCAGCGCCAGGACGGCGGCGCTGTTGCGGGCGGCCCGGGCGGCGGTCGTGTTGCCGGTCGTCGTCGAGACGCCCACCAGGTCGACGTCGGGCCGGGCGGCGAGCAGGACGAGGGCCAGCGCGTCGTCGATGCCGGTGTCCACGTCGGCGATGAGCCGCATCCTCGTCCTCCTGCCGTCGTCCTCGGCCCCCATTGTGGCCCGGGCGCCCGCGCCGCGGCGCACCGGTCGGGCGTCCAGATGCGGGGCGGCCGCGACGGTGCCGCCCGGCGGCCCTTAGAATCCCTGTGCAAGAGCCCGATGCGATGCGCTTGCGCAGCACAGCGGGCTTTCGTGCGTCGGGGCGGACGCCCCGACCACCGACCAGGGAGGCATACATGCCAGGCATCGTGGTGATCGGCGCCCAGTGGGGCGACGAGGGCAAGGGCAAGGCCACCGACCAGATCGGGGAGCGGGTCGACTACTGCGTCCGTTACTCCGGCGGCAACAACGCCGGACACACCGTCGTCGTGAACGGTGAGAAGTTCGTCCTGCACCTGTTGCCCTCGGGCATCCTCAACCCCGACTGCACCTGCGTCATCGGCAACGGCGTCGTCATCGACCTCGGGGTGCTCGCCGCCGAGCTCGACGAGCTGGTCAGGCGCGATGTGCACGTCGCCCCCCCGCTCATCAGCGCCAACGCGCACATCATCGCCCCGTACCACCGCACGCTCGACAAGGTGAGCGAGCGCTTCGCCGGCAAACGACGCATCGGCACGACCGGTCGCGGCATCGGCCCGGCCTACTCCGACAAGGTCAACCGCATCGGCCTGCGCATGCAGGACCTGCTCGACCCGGCCGGCCTGCACGACAAGGTCGAGGCCAGCCTCGACCAGAAGAACCAGATCCTCACGAAGATCTACAACCGCCATCCCATCGACGCCGAGCAGGTCACCGAGGAGCTGCTCGGGTACGCCGATCGCTTCGCCCCCTCCATCGTCGACACGGGCCGTCTGCTCAACGACGCCCTCGACGAGGGCAGGGTCGTCCTCCTCGAGGGCGCCCAGGCGCACCACCTCGACGTCGACCACGGCACCTACCCGTACGTGACGAGCTCCAACCCGACCGCGGGCGGCGCCTGCACCGGTTCGGGCGTCGGCCCCACGCGCATCGACCGGGTCATCGGCATCTCGAAGGCCTACATCACCCGTGTCGGGGAGGGCCCCTTCCCCACCGAGCTGTTCGACGAGGACGGGGAGAGGCTGCGCCGGGACGGTGGCGAGTACGGCGCCACCACCGGGCGTCCGCGCCGCTGCGGCTGGTTCGACTCGCTCGTGGTCGGCCAGTCTGCGAAGATCAACGGCTGCACCGACATCTTCCTCACCAAGCTCGACGTGCTCACCGGCTGGGAGAGGATCCCGGTGTGCGTGGCCTACGACGTCGACGGGAAGCGCTTCGACGAGTGGCCCGCCACCATGAACGAGCTGACGGGGGCGAAGCCGATCTACGAGTACGTCGACGGCTGGACCGAGGACATCTCGGGCGCCCGCTGCTTCGACGAGCTGCCGGCCAACTGCCGGGCCTACGTGCGCCACCTCGAGGAGCGCATCGGCTGCCGCATCTCCGGCATCGGGGTGGGCCCGGGCCGCGACCAGACGATCATCATCAACGAGCTCATCTGAAGGCGGCCCGAGGAGCTCGTCTCCGGGAGCCGTTGATCCTGCGGCCCTGATCGGTCGTCGACCGGGAACCGCGGCATCAGCGGGATCGGGCGGGGCCGTGCTCCCCCCGGTGCTCGTCGCGCCCCGCCCGGCACCCGAGGCGCCGGGACGACGAGTCGTGCATCCCGCCGTGGATCAGGATGGTCCTGAGCCCCGGCCCGCCGCGCCCCGGGGCCCCGATCGCCCCGCTCATCGGCCGGGCCCCCTCTCGGGCTCCGGCCCCGGCGCGGCGCGCCGGCCCGCCAGCGCCAGCAGCTGCCCGACCGAGCGCAGAGCCGTGTCGTCGGTGATGCGTCCGGCCTCCATGCGCACGACGCGCGTGCAGCATTCGAGCGCGCACTCGACGTCGTGGGTGATGAGCACGACGGTGCGTCCCTGCCCGGCCAGGCGGCGCAGCAGAGCGCTGACCGAGCGCATCGTGCGCCCGTCCAGGCCGCTGGTCGGTTCGTCGAGGATGAGGACGGGTGCCTCGTCCATGAGCGCCGCGCCGAGGACGAGCCGCTGCTTCTGCCCGCCGGACAGCGTCGAGGGGTGCTGCTCGGCGAGTCCGTCGAGACCGAGCTCGCGCAGGATCCCCGTCGCCCTCCCGTGCAGCCGGTCGCGGTGGCGACGACCGGTCAGCAGTTCGTCGAGCACGCTCTCGCCGAAGAGCTGGCTGTCGAGGTCCTGCCCGATGTACCAGACCTCGTGGCGCCGCCGGGAGCGGCGGGCGGGCCCGCCCCGCAACCTCACCTCGCCCGAGTCGGGCCTGACGAGGCCGGCCAGGGTCCTGCCGAGCACGCTCTTGCCCGCCCCGTTGGGCCCCACGAGTGCGGTGATCTGCCCGGGGAGGAGCCGCAGGTCGACGCCGTCGAGGGCCCTGGTCCGGCCGTAGCGGCGCCGGAGCCCGACGGCCTCCACGATCGGCGAGGCCGCGGCCGGCGGTTCGGGTCGCTCGCAGGGGCGGGGGCGCAGCGCCTCCAGCGAGGGCATGCGCAGGCCCATCTCGACGAGCCGCTGCTCGGGCAGCGCGACGAACTCGTCCGCGGTGAACTCGGTCTCGATCCGCCCCTCGCGCAGGCAGACGATCCGGTCGGCCAGGTCCATGAGGTGGTGCAGGCGGTGCTCGGCGACGATGACGGTCCTGCCCCGCTCCTTCAGCCCTCGGAGCAGCTCGTGCAGGTCCTCGGTCGAGTCCAGGTCCAGATTCGCCGAGGGCTCGTCCAGCACGTAGACCCGCGGGTCGACGGCCCGGGCCGAGGCGATGGCGACCCGTTGGCGCATGCCGTAGGAGAGTCCCCGGAGGGCCCGCCCGAGGATGCCCTCCAGCCGCAGCGCCCCGGCCGTCTCGTGCACCCGCTCGACGATCTCGCGGTGGGGCAGGCCGTAGTTCTCGCAGCCGAAGGCGATCTCCCCGGCGACCTCGTTCGAGAAGAACTGGCTGCGGGGGTCCTGGAAGACGCTGCCGATGGAACGGCCCCGCTCCCAGTTCTCGAGCTCCGCCAGGTCGCGCCCGTCGAGCAGGATGCGCCCGGTCAGCCGTCCCGGGTGGAAGTGGGGCAGCAGCCCGTTGACCAGCCTGGTGAGGGTGGTCTTGCCGCTGCCGGACGGGCCGGTCAGCACGACGAGCTCGCCGGCGGCGATCCGCAGCGAGAGATCCGCGACCGGCTCGGGCCGGCCGGGGTACTCGAAGCGGACCCCGTCGAAGGCGATCGATCCGTTCATGGTGGGATACGGCTCCTGTTCAGCGGGCGATGAGGCGCGGGCCCGCGACGGCGGCCGCCGTGAACGCGAGGCAGACGAACATGAAGGCGGCATCGGCGGGGCGCATCCGGTTGACGTAGTAGCCGTGCTTGACGCAGGGGCTCTCGATGCCCCGCACCACCGCCGCCGCCGATATCTCGTCGGCCAGCTTCAGCTCGCGGAAGATGAGGGGGACGACGGCGTACTCGACGGTGCGCAGGGGACTCCGCAGGACGGTCAGCGGCGAGCCGAGCAGGCCCCGCACCCTCATGGCGTCGCGGATCCCGGCCGTCTCGGCGATCACGGTCGGCACGAAGCGCAGCATGACGGTGAGCATGAGCTGGGCGCCGGCCGGGATGGGCAGCTGCCGGATGCCGGCGGTGAGCTTGGCGGCGGGCAGGGCGAACAGCAGCCCGAGCGCGACGAATATCGGGATCAGCCGGTGGACCAGGGCCAGCGCCAGGGGAGGGGGCACGATGATGCCGAAGCGCACGTCGACCTGCAGCCAGACGGTGACGAGGACGTAGGCCAGCAGCAGCTTCAGTCCCAGGGCCGCCCGCCCGAACGCGCAGGCCAGCGCGACGAGGGCGACGGCGAGCCCGGCGTGGGCCTGCAGGCCCGGCGTCAGATAGGACGCGACCATGGTGCACAGGACGAGCCAGAGCACCGCGCGCACGTCCATCCTGACCAGCCGTTCGTGCCCGCCGTCCGCCCCGGCGCACGGATTCCGGCTCATGCCACGATCCGGGCCCTGCGGAAATGACGGCGCATGATCCGGTCGGCGAAGCCGATGCCGAGGGCGCCGCCCGCGATCGAGATCAGCATGGCCGCGCAGATGTGCAGCGGGCTGTGCACCATGCGCACCTGCATGTCGAACAGCTCCTGGGAGAAACCGCTGGTCGCGGCGCGCTGGGTGAAGCTGTCCCAGGCGAACCACAGCGGGATCGCATTGCCGAAGACCATGCCGGCCGACAGGACCGACCAGCCGATCCCGATGCGCAGCGGGGAGCGGTAGCTCCCCGCCCCGATCATCGTCAGCTCGCAGAGCGCGCCGAGCGCGAGGAAATAGGGGATCAGGAAGGGGTAGCCGAAGAGCCCGTAGACGAGGCCCTGCACGGTGACCCAGATGAGGAAGAGCCCGTGCTTGTCGATCCGTCGGGCGGCGACCGTGAAGAAGATGGCGCTGAGGAACATCTCGCCGGCCGCCGAGACGTACAGGTACATGAATGGAATGGGCAGGAGGATCGAGCCGACCAGTGAGTTGGCGGCCATCGCCAGGACGAGCATGGCGGCGGCCGTGAGGATGTCCCGCGTCGTCAGGGCGTTCGGCGAGTCATTCGTCGGCGAGTCGTTCGTCGGGTTGTGGGTGGTGGTCATGCGGTGCCTCTGTTCAGTTCTCGTTCTCGTTCTCGCCCGCGGACGTCTGCTCGTCTTCGGGCGCTTGGTCGTTCTTGGGCGTCCGCTCGTCCGCGGATGCCTCGTGGCGGCCGATCCGCCAGGACGCCGAGCGGGCCCTCTCGTCCCAGAACCGGCCGTACATGCCGCCCTCGGCGATCAACCCGTCGTGCCGGCCGTGCTGGACGATCCGTCCCCGGTCGAGCACCAGGATCTGGTCGGCGCCGCGGATCGTGCTCAGCTCGTGGGCGATGACGACGAGCGTGGAGCCGCTGCGCAGCTGCTCCAGGGCGTCCTGGACGGCGCGCCGGGTCGACCAGTCCAGGGCGCTCGTCGGCTCGTCGCACAGGACGACGGGGGCCCGGCGCAGCAGCGCACGGGCGATGGACACCCGCTGGCGCTCGCCGCCGGACAGCAGCAGGCCGCCCTCGCCGACGCGGGTCCGGGCCCCCTCGGGGAGACGTTCGGCGATCTCGTCGACCCGCGCCCGGCGCATCGCCTCGGTCAACCGCTCGGGGGAGGCCTCGGGGTCGCCGAATCGCACATTGGCCTCGAGCGTGTCGTCGAAGAGGTAGACGTCCTGGAAGATCATCGACATGGAGCGGTGCAGCGCGTCCTCGCCGATCTCGCGCACGTCCACTCCGCCGATGCGCACCGAGCCGGAGTCGACGTCCCAGAAGCGCGGGATGAGGCGCAGCATGGTGGTCTTGCCCGAGCCGGAGGGGCCGACGACGGCCGTCATGGCGCGGGCCGGGATCTGCGCGCTGAGCCCGTCGAGGACCGGGGCGTCCGCGTCGTAGCCGAAGCGCACGTCGTCGAAGCTCAGCCGGGCGTCGGTCGGCACGGGCCTCGGCTCGTCCGGCTCGGGCATGACCGGGGTGTCGAGCAGCTCCTGGACCGCGCCGACCTCCTCCTCGGCCTTGCGCAGCGTCACGGCGAAGCTGGCCAGCAGACGCAGCGGGCCGATGAACTGGGCGACCAGTCCGATGAGGGCGATCATCGTGGCCGTGTCGGCGCCGCCGAGCAGCAGCCACACCGCCAGGGAGACCGTGGCCCCGAAGACGCAGTCGGTGACGACGCTCTGCACGATGGAACCGGTGATCGAGGCCGCGACCGCCCTGCGCATGGCGCGGCGCTGGTTCTCGATGCCGTCGGCCAGCGGCTCGTAGGCGGTGCCTCTGACGCCGGCCGAGCGCAGGGCCACCTGGTTGCGGGCGAACTCGAGCAGGCGCTGGTCGGTGTCCAGCTGCTGGACCCGGACCCGTTCCTCGGCGCGGGTCTCCGCCCAGGAGCTCAGCCGCGCCGAGACCCACACGACCAGGCAGGAGGTGATGAGGGCCAGCCCCAGGCGCCGGTCGATGACCAGCGCGCCGACGGCGATCGTCGCCGGCACGGCCAGATCGACGATGAGGGGCACGATGACGTCCATCGAGACGGTGGCGACGAACATCGTGCCGCTGACGGTGATCTGCGAGGCCCTGGCCGGGGCCCGGCCGTCGAACCAGCTCTGCGGCAGCTTCACCAGCCGATGCCCGAGGCGCTCGTGCATGACGTCGATGATGCGCAGCGATCCCTTGAAGCCGTCCCAGGTGGCCAGGGAGAGCAGCACCGCCTGGACGAGGAAGGCGACCGCCAGCACGACGAGCCAGCGCACGGCGCCGGTCGGCGAGGCGAAGAGCGCCCGGATGGTCGGGACGATGAGAATGGCGGCGGTGCCCTGGGCGATCGCCGCGAGCACCGCCAGGACGATCGTGGAGCCGAGCGGGTTCCTGCCGCCGGGCCCCGCGATGAGGCTGAGCTTGCGGATCATCGTGCCTCCGCTCCTTCCCGGGTCTCCTCCGACGAGGCGTTCGCGCTGTCCCACAGGCTGCGGTAGAGGCCGTCGGCGGCCATGAGCTCCGCATGGGTGCCCCGCTCGACGACGCGCCCCCGGTCCAGGACGACGATCTGGTCGGCCCCGGCGATGGTGTGCAGCCGGTGGGCGATGACGACGACGCTGCGGCCCGTCGCGAGCCTGTCCAGGGCTTCCTGGATGCGGGTCTCGGACTCCGGATCGGTCGCCGAGGTGGCCTCGTCGAGGATGAGGATCGGGGCGTCGGCCAGGATCGACCGGGCGATGCACACCCGCTGGGCCTGGCCGCCCGACAGGCGGGCGTCCTGGCCGATCACCGAGTCGTAACCGCGCGGCAGCGCCATGATCTCGTCGTGGATCGCCGCGGCCCGGGCGGCCTCGACGACCCTCTCCATGGGGGTCTGCGGCCTGCCGAGCCGGATGTTGTCGGCGACGGAGATCCCGAGCAGCTGGAGGTCCTGCAGCACGGTGCCGACCGTGGCGCGCAGGACGGATTCGTCGATCTCACGGACGTCGACCCCGCCGATGCTGATCGAGCCCGAGTCGGCGTCGCGGAAGCGGGCCAGCAGCGCGGCCAGGGTCGACTTGCCCGAGCCGGAGGGGCCGACGACGGCGGTGACGCTGCCGGCGGGCACGCTCAGACAGATGTCCTGCAGGGCCATGGCGTCCGAGTCGTCCTCGCCGTAGCCGAAGCACACCCCGCGCAGCTCGATGTCCGTGCCGTCGGGCCGGACCGGGCGGTCCGGTGCCGCCAGCTCGGGGCCGTGCAGGATCTCGGTGATGCGCCGCGCCGCGTCCATCGCCTGGGAACGGGCCTGTCCGGAGGCCGCCAGGGTCTGGAAGCCGGCCGGCATGAGCAGCGCTGCGACGAGCGTCACGAGCACCTCCGACGGGCTCGTGGCGCCCGAGTGCACCGTCCAGGCGCCCACCGCGAGCATGACGAGCGCGACGAACGGCGCCGAGATCGCCGTCACGGCGATCGCGTGGGCTCGCATCTGCGGTGCGACGAGGGCGCCGAACTCCTCGCGGAAGTCGGCCGACTCCTTGGCGAAGCGGGCCGAGCCCTCGTCGGGACGGCCGAAGATCTTCAGCACGCCGATGCCGTTGACGTACTCGACGATCGCGCTGGAGACCCGCTCCAGGCCGCGGTGCATGGCGGCCACGGTCTCCTGGTTGCCGCGCGCGGCCAGCAACGAGTAGAGGAGCAGGTACGTCGCGAAGGGGACCAGGCTCGCCAGCCCCAGGCGCCAGTCGATGCACAGGCAGAAGACGAGGCCGGCGGCCGGAGTCAGCGCGCCGGCGAGCGTGTCGACGATCGTGTGGGCCACCAGCTGGTGGATCGAGCCGACGTCGTTCTGCACGAGCTGGCGCACCCGGCCCGTCGAGCGCTCGTCGAACCATGACAGCGGCAGACGTCCCATCTTGTCGGCCAGCGCGCGGCGCAGCCGCGCCTGCACGCCGGTGTCGACGAAGTGGCAGACCAGCAGCGCGAGCGAGTTGAGTCCCGCGGAGCAGGCCAGCCCCATGAGGAAGACGAGCAGGGCGTTCCACGGCGAGCCCGGCGCCGTCCCGGTGAGGCGCCCGATGAGCACGAGCAGCCCGCACAGGGGCACGACCGAGGCGGCCGAGGCGATCACCTGCATCAGCGCGGCGATCGCCAGCGGTCTCAGGTGCGGGCCCAGGACCTCGCGCAGTGCGGTCGAACCGGTCATGCCGTTTCCGGAACCGGCCTTGTCAGGCATCGGAAAACCTCCCCCGTCAGGATCTCCGCCAGGTGTCCCCGCGGATTCAGATGGTGCATGTGCGAGCCCGGGACGATGATCGGTCCGCACCACTGGCGCGCGTGGCGGCGCCACAGGGCCATCGTGTGGACGTCGAGCTCCCCGTCCCGGTCCCCCTTGACCGCGACGATCCGCTGGAGCGGAGCGCCCGGTTCGGAGGGCGTGTAGGTCTCGACCAGCCGGTAGTCGTCGCGGATCGAGGGCAGGAAGGCCGAACGCATCTGCGCATCGGCGAAGAGTTCCCGGTTCCCGCCGTCGACGCGGGTCAGCTCCTCGACCAGCGCCTCGTCGGAGGCCAGGTGGAGCGAGCCCCCGCGGTGCAGCTGCGGCGCCACTTGACCGCTGACGACCAGCGACAGCGTCCCGGAGGTCGGGGCCAGCAGCAGGGCCGTCTCGTAGGCGACGAAGGCCCCCAGGGAATGGCCCGCCAGGACGACGGGGCCGTCGCCGCGGGCCAGCTCCTCGGCGCACGAGCGCGCGATCTGCTGCACGTCGCGCGCCGGGCCGTCGGCCCGGTAGTCGGCCACCCGGATGTCGACCTCCGCCCCGTACCCGGCGCACAGCCCGCGAAGACGCCTGCTCAGGGGCGCGTACTGGTGGGCCATGCCGCCGGCATGGGGGAACAACTCGAGGACGACGATCATGAGCAGGGACGCCCCACTTCCAGGGGCTCGGGATCGACCGAGGCGATCGGAGTCGGGATGGGCATCGCCGAGCGCAGCCGCGCCCACCACGCAAGGGTCTGGAGGGTGCGCTGGTCCACCAGCGGGCGGCCGGCTGGGGCCTGCACCAGACGGTTCACCGCACGGTGGATCGCGGCCGGCCAGAGGCGCCCGAGGATCTCCCGGGCGCGGATCGGCTCGTCGGGTCCCAGTGCGGAGCACATCGGGGAGTCGGGGTCGTGCAGGCGCCCCGAGTTCAGGTGCATGCGCGGCAGCCAGTGCAGCGGGCCGTGCACATGGTCCCAGCGCAGTTCCCCGTCCAGGGTCGTCACGACGGCGTGCAGATCCGGCTGGCAGTGGTTGTCGGGGTCCTCGGGGTCCCAGCGGTTGTGCACCATGAGATCGACCGGTGTCGGCCCCCAGAGCCCGCTGACGAGGATCCGCTCCGGGCCGCTCGCTGCGGCGACAGAGGGCGCGGCGGTGGGGGCGGCGCCGATCGCCTCGGCCAGGACGAGCAGGCAGCGCTCGAGCAGCTGAACGCTCGTACGGGCCTCGACATGGATGAGCCTGCCGTCGGCGCGCAGCCGTGTGCAGACCCTCACGAACTCGCGCGAGCTGTCGAGGTGCTCGTAGAAGCCCGTGGGCAGGTAGACCGAGCCGTTCTCGCGGGCGGTCCGGGTGAGCTCGGCCACGATCCGCCCGTCGACGGGGTGCTCCTGGACGACGCGGATCCCTCGTTCCAGGAGACCTCGGGCGATGTCCGTGCCGGGGCCGCCGATCATGTCGCTGCTCACCGCGACGACCGCCAGCTCGGCCTCGGCCGCGTCCGCCCCGGGCAGCAGGGGGACGGCGAGCTCCTCGCTCAGCGCCCTGCTGCGGGCGCCTCCCCTTCCCGCGACGCCGACGAGCCGCGCCGGGGAGTCCTTCCGGGCCAGCGCCCTGGCGTAGTGGGCGCCGAAGCCGCCGCCGACGACGATCGCGCGCGGGCGGTTGTCCCGTTCGGCCGTCCGCGCGGTGACGGCGGGGCCCGTTCTCCTCGGCTCTGCGACGGCGGGCGCACTGCGTATTCCGAGCCCCTCGCGCCAGTCCTCGCAGGCGGGGCTGGTCGAGGCCCAGCGCGCTCCGGGCTCCTCGTCGCCGATGCGGCGCACGGTGCGGGCCGCGATGCGCCCGCTGGCGGCGTAGCTGTCGGTGCACGAGAACTCCAGGGCGCCCTGCTCCCCGACCACGTGGATGGCGAAGACGGGCTCGGCGGGGGAGGCGGCCGCGATCGCCTCGCCGAGATCCGTCTCACCGGCGATCACCGCGCGCAGCGCCGAGGCCGTGACCGGGTCGCCGATGACGGTGTAGGCGGTCAGTTCGGTGAGGGCCAGCTCCCGGGCCGCGTCGGCGCACTCCTCGTCGAGATGGAGATGCCGTGAGGCCCCCGGGCCGTACATCGACGGGAGGACGGCCCGGCCGGGGTCGTCGCCTGCGATGATCGAGCCGTCGACCCACCGGCCGCGGGGCCAGCCGAGATCGTCCGACAGCGAGGCGAGGTACTCCTCGGCGCCGGCCCGCGTCAGCCGCTGGCGCCCGCCGCAGTGGACGGTGATCCGCCGCGATCCCTCCTGGCCCGCCCAACGGATCATCGCGCCGAGCAGGCCCGGTTGGACGCCCGCACCCAGCAGCACCGGTACTGCGCGCTCGCGGGCGGGCCCGTCCAGGGCGTCGAGCAGGCGCCGACTGCCGCCCGCGTCCGCATAGGCGATGCCGCGTTCGATGCAGCCCCGCGCCAGATCCTCCGCCAGACGAACCGCCGGCCCGGCGCAGCACAGCACCGCGTCGGTCCCGCCCAGCGCCGGTTCGTCGGGCGCCGCCGGAAGACGCACGGTCGTTGCCGACAGCTCCGCGGGGCTGCCGGGGGCGAGCGCGGCGGCCAGCTCCTCCGCGTGCTCCCGGTCCCGTGCCGCCAGGACGATCGCGTCCCCGCGTCCGCACAGACGGGCCAACTCGGCCGCCGCGGCGCGCCCGACGGTGCCGGTCGCCCCGATGACGAGGAATCTCATGAACCGCTCTCCTCGATGACCAGCCGGGCGATGCGCGCGGCGCGCGGGCCGCTCAGGCAGTCGAAGTGATTGCCCTCGACCTCGTCGATGCGCAGCTCGCCGAGGCACTGCTCCTGCCAGAACCGGGTCATGTCGGCGCCCAGTCCGGGCAGGAAGCCGATGCGCCCGCGCTGGCGGATGAACTGCATCCGGCCGAGGAAGGCCGGCTCGTCCCAGGCCGCGACGGCCGCCATCGACTGGGCGAAGACCTGCCGGGCGCCCCTCAGCGAATCGGTCGACCACTGGCCGTCCGAGTCCGCGGCCAGCAGGGCCAGCCGCTCGTCGACCGTGCGCGGGGCGCGGGCCAGGGCCTCGCGCAGCGAGGGGTCCCCGTGGCGGGCGAGCAGCTCGTCGGTGATGACCTCGTTGCCGGCCTCGCGGGCGGCGGTCAGGGCCCTGCCCAGCTCGTCCTCGGCCAGGACGATGCCGGCCTGCGCCGGCTCGCGGTGGAGCAGCCTGGCCAGGGCGAAGTCCATGAGCAGCTCGCTGCCGACGGTGAACGGCATCCGGTAGGAGCTGATGACGGTGACCGATGCGTCGAGTCCCCGGGCGAGCAGCCGGGAGGCCGTGCCGGTGGCGAGAAGACCGCCCATGCAGTAGCCGACCAGGTGCACCGGCCGGTCGCCCCGGGCGGCGATCTCGGCGGCGTAGCGGTCCGCGAGCTCGCCGAAGAGCCGCTCGGGCGGGGTCCGCAGATAGCCGTCGTCGGTGGAGCGACTCAGGCCGATCGCCTCGTGGCTCCCGTCGGCGCGCAGCTGCTCGACCAGATCCTCGTAGGGGCCCAGCCCGCCCGAGCCGTCATGGACGAGGACCAGCACGGGCCGCCCGCGGGCCTGCCGCCCCCGGCCGTCGACCAGCGTGGTGACCGTCGGGCCCGTCGGCGTGCTCGGCCGCCCCCGGCCGTCGACCGGCGTGGTGACCGGCGCGCTCGGCCGCTCCTGCCCGACGGCGGGTCCGGGCGTCGCCGGGAGCCGGGGGCCGGGACCGGAGGCGGTGACGGCTCTCAGGAAGCCGCGCGGCGTGGGATCGTCGACGACCGTGCGCAGCACGTGGTCCCAGGTGGTCGTCTCGGGATCGGTCAGGGCCCTGCGGACCTGGCCGACGGCGCGTGCGAGGAGCAGTGAGTCGCCGCCGAGGGCGAAGAAGTCGGAGTCCTCGGCGATCGCGCTCGACGGGTCGAGGTTGAGGACCTCCCGCCAGACCATCCTGATCCGTTCCGACGGATCGGCCGTCACGTCCTGGGTCGGCGACGGTGCGACGGGCGCGTCGGGCGCCGCGGACGGCGGGTTCCCCGGCGCCGGGAGGGCGGTCGTCGCCTGCGCGGCGGTCGTCGGCCCATCCGGGGCTCTCGTGCCCGGTCCGGTCGCGCCCTGCCTCCTTCCGGGGTCGACGGTCGGGCCGCCCGGCCCCGTCGCCAGCCCCGCGACGGCCCTGCGGTCGCGCTTGCCGTTGGCGGTGAGGGGGATCCCGGGCAGTTCCACGAGCCGGCGGGGTCGCATCGAGGCGGTCAGGCGCTCGGCCGCGCCGGCGCTCACCGCCTCCAGATCGAGCCCGGTCCGGTGGACGCCTGCCCAGAACATGCTCTGCGCGCCCGCCTCGAGGCCGTGACCCCGTGGCGGGTAGGAGTGGACGCCCGCGAAGATCTCGCCCAGCACCCGCTCCCACTGGTCGCGGGTCAGGAACGGAGACCCGGTGAGGCGGCGCTCGTCGTGGATCTGCGAGGGGCCGGCCTTGAACTTGAACTCCATCGACGCCATGAGCGCCGGCAGGGGCGCGGTGGACTCGATGACCACCATCGCCCCGTCCGGGCGCAGCAGCTCGTGCAGCGCGCGCAGCGAGGCGGGGATGTCGACGGCGTTGTGCAGCGTGTTGGCCGACAGCACCACGTCGAAGTCCTTGCCGAAGTCCTTGCCGAGGGCGTCGATCTGCCGAGGATCGTTGATGTCGAGGATCGCGGTGCGCAGCTGCGGCCAGCGGCGTCGGGCGTCGTGCAGGAAGAACTCGGACAGGTCGGTGAAGAGGTACTCGTAGGGCCGCCCGCCGAGCGCCTCGACCACCGGCGCCGTCGTCCCGCCGACGCCGGCGCCGATCTCGAGGATGCGCAGTGCCCGGCCGTCCCGGACGGCGCGGTCCGCCATGGCGGCGATCGCGGCGCAGCACTGGCCGTTGAGATAGGTGCTGACCAGATTGCCCTGGTAGGAGTCGGCGGCCACATCGGTGCGCCCCTGCGGGAAGAACAGCGACAGGGCGTCGACGCTGCCGTTGAGCAGTCCGGGCATCCGGCGCAGGCACTGCCCGACGTAGTCCAGCATCTTCTCGCCGTAGTGCTGCTCGCGGCCCAGTCGTTCCACCTCGTCCCATTGGGGCCAGATGCTCTCCAGCGGCCTGGTCGGGCCGAACGAGACGGTCCCGTCCGGGGCGGTGCTGGCCAGCCCGGCCCCGGTCAGGCTGGCGACCCAGCGGCGCAGCAGGTCGATCCGGCCCGAGGCCCCCAGCGCGTCGGCGATCCGCTCGACCGTGGCCGGACCGTGACAGGCCCTCGCCAGGTGGTGGGCCATCACGGCGTGGACGGTGTCGTTGACGAGCGCCGCCAGCCGACGAAGGGCCTGCTCGTCGATCCGCGCCGCCTCGTGCGAGGCGGCCAGCGCCCGTCCGACGAGCCGGTCCGACTCATCGGCCCGGCTCTCGGCCACGACGGCGCCCACCAGGAAGCGGCCCTGCCGGTCCTCGTCCCCGGCGACCGCCGCGAGCGCATCGGACACGCCCGGGACGAGCCGCAGCGCACGCTCGACCTCGCCCAGCTCGATGCGGTGCCCGTTGAGCTTGACCTGCCCCTCGTCCAGCCGTCCCAGGAATTCGACTTCGCCGTCGGGCAGCAGGCGTCCGCGGTCGCCGGTGCGATAACAGCGCTCGCCGGCGACCGGGTGGGTGAAGAAGGCGCCGTCCGCCGTCGCGGGGACGCCGATGTAGCCCCTCCCCACGCCGTCCCCGGCCAGTACGATCTCTCCGGGCTGGGCGACGCCCGTCGGCTCGTCGTCGGGGTTGAGCACCCACAGGCCCTGGTTGCTCAGAGCCCGTCCGTAGGGGATGGACCGCTCGTGGTGCTCGCCAGGGGCCACCTCGTGCAGATTCGACCAGATGGACGCCTCGGTGGCGCCGCCGAGGGCCAGGAAGCGCGCTCCCGGAACCAGCGACCACAGCCGTGCGGGCTGGTCGACGGGGATCCAGTCGCCCGAGACGAGGGCGGCCCGGATGCTGCCCAGCGGGTTGGACGGGGCGGCCCCGGCCTCGTCCAGGAGCATCGTGAGCTGGGCCGGGACGGAGTTCCACAGGGTCACCGAGTTCGTCGCGATCTCCTCGGCCCAGACCTGCGGGTCGGCCGACTGTCCGCAGCGCGGCACGACGATCGCCCCGCCGGCGCCCAGGACGCCGAACACGTTGAAGACCGACAGGTCGAAGCTGTGCCGGGACACGGCCAGGACGCGGTCGCGGGGCCCCAGACGCAGTCGTCCCGCGATGTCGGAGAGCGTGGTGAGCGCCTGCTCGTGGCTGATCGCCACGCCCTTGGGCGTGCCGGTGGAGCCGGAGGTGAAGATGACGTAGGCGGTCTCCTCGGGGCCCGCGTCCACGGCGGACGGGGCCCCGGCGGCGGGCGGGGCCTGCGGGCTGCAGGCGGCCTGGACGGCGTCGTCGTCCACGACGAGCGGGGCGGCCCCCCAGGCGCTGGCGAGCGCGGCACTGATCTCGGCGGTCCGGGCCGGCGGCCACTGCGGGTCGATCGGGACGAAGCAGCCGCCGGCCAGCAGGACGCCCAGCTCGGCGACGATCTGCCCGGCGCCGGGCCCGAGCCGCACCATGACCGGCGAGCCGACGCCGAGGCCCCCGTGGAGCAGGCTCGTCGCGAGCGCGTTGGCGCGCTGAACGAGCTCGCCCCGGGTGAGGCGCTCCGACCCGTCGATGAGCGCCACGGCCTCCGGGTCGGCGTCGGCCTGCAGGACGACGGAGCCCTCCAGCCGTGCGGACCCGCGCCCGACCCGTTCGACCGGCTGCGGGGCCCGCTGCGGCAGTGCCGGCCCGTCGGGCCACCGATCGCCGGTGCACAGCGCGTCGACGGCGGCGCAGTAGTCGGCGAAGGCCTCGTCGAGAAGGCGTTCGTCGAAACCGCCGACCCGGCTGTCCCAGTCGACGGTGACGCCGTCGCCGGCCGGGGTGATCTGCACGTCGAGGAGCACCTGCGGCGTCGCGCTGATGCCACTGCCGGGGCGGACCCGCAGCCGACGGGGCCCGGGCAGCGGACTGGCGCCGACCGTCGAGGTGAAGACGACCGGAACGGTCCGTGCCCGCCGGGCCCCGTCCCCGTCCCGGGCCCCGATCATCCGGGATGCCTCCAGCCCCGAGACCGAGCCGTGCTCGAGGGCGTCGAAGATCTCCTGCTGGGTGGCCCGTGCGTCCTCGAGCAGGTGATGCGTGCATCGGACCCGGGCGAGCACCGCGGTGGTGAAGTCGCCGACGATGCGCGCCATGTCGGGGGCCAGCTGCTCGCGCTGGACGGCCGTCACGGTGACCAGCGACTCCTCCTGGGAGCCGTAGCGGCGGCCCACGGCGCCCAGCAGCGCCAGCAGAACCGACGAGGGGGTCAGGGCGTGCTCGGTGCAGGCGGCGGTGAAGGCCTCCCAGGCGGGCCCGGGCAGGTGATGGCTGCGGCGTCGGCTGACGGCCCCCTCCTCGGGCCTCTCGAGGGGCGCGGCGAGGCGCAACGGCTCGGGGGCCCGGGTCATCCGCTCGCGCCACCAGGCCAGGTCGCGCTCGCGCTCTGCGCGGGCCCCGCTCGTGGCCGCCCGGGCCTGGCGGAGCCTCTGGTAGGCGGCGAAGCTCAGGCTGGGCGGGGCGATGCGCTCATCGGGGTGGTCCAGCGCGCGGTCGAGATCGTGCAGCAGCGAGCGGATTCCGGTGTAGTCGGTGATGAGCAGGTCGATCGACAGGTGCACGACGACGCCCTCGTCGGTGATGCGCGCGACGATGTCCATCATCGGACGGTCGGAGTCGATCTGGTACTGACGGGCCGACAGCTCGCGGCGCAGCCGTTCGCCGCGCTCGTCGTCCGGGTCGAGCTCGATCTGCATCGGGACCTGCATGCCGGGGCGGACCGACTGCGTGCCGTCGGAGCCGATGACGGCCCGGAGCATCGGATGGGCGGCGCAGACCCGGTCCCAGGCCTGCGTGAGCCGGTCCATCACGGCGGCTCGCTCGCCCTGGTCGCGCAGATCGCCGATGCCCAGTCCCGCGAGGTCGAGATCGAACTCGACGTAGCCGGTGCATCCCAGCCCGCCGTCGCTGTAGGCGCCAGTGCGGCCCACCAGGTAGGCGGTCTGCACCTCGGTGAGGGGGAACGGCGTGCCCTCCGCGGGCTCGGACGACGTCGCCCCGGCGGCGCCCGCCGCCCGGGCCTCCCCGGGATCGGGCGTGACGGGCCGATCCGCGCGGTCCGGGAGCGGTGGCGGGGTCCGGTGCCCGCCGTCCTGGCCCGCGCCGGCCCGCCGCAGCAGCTCGACGAAGCCGGCCAGATCGGTACTGGCCAGCAGCATGCGCAGGCCGGCCTGTCCCAGGCCGCGGTCGTGGAGCTCGCGGATGCAGCGGGTGGCGCGCAGGGAGTCGCCCCCGGCCGCGAAGAAGCCGGTGGTCGGGTCGACCTGCTCGGTGCCCAGGGCAGCGCGCCAGGCCTCGGTGACGGTCCGGGTCAGCTCGTCGGCCGGGGCCCGGGAGGGCCCGCGCCGGGCGTCGACGAGCGAGACGAGTCGCCTCGCGACGCCCTCGACGAGACGGCGCGCCAGCGCGGGCTCGACCAGCTGGACGACGTGGTCGGCGCTCAGGTGCAGGCCGTCGTCGGCGGCGAAGACCTGCAGGTCGAGGACGACCTGGGGCGTCTGGGAGCGCGCATGGCGCAGGCTGGCGAAGCCGAGCTCGCGGGGGTCGGGGACGTCCGTCCCCCCGGCAGCGCCGAGGCCCAGGCCGCAGGTGAACACGATCGGGTGGATGGCCGCCGTCGGGTCGCCGGTACGGGCGACGATGCGCCGCTGCAGGGCGGTGGTGTCGGCGGCCGGGTCGTCCGCCGCATCGGCGAGTTCGGTCTGGACGCGCCGGGCGAGTTCGGGCAGCGGGTCGCCCGTGTCCAGGCAGGGGATGAGCCTCAGACTGGTGAAGTCGCCGAGCACCTGCTCGATGCCGGCCAGGGCGGGATCGCGGTCGAAGCGGGTGACGTTGACCGTCACCGAGTCCAGGCCGCTGAGCCCGGCCAGCTCGGCCGCGTACGCGGCCAGGGTCATGGCCGCGGGCGTGACCCGTAGCTCAGCGGCGCGCTCGACGACGGCTCGCCAGTCCCGCCCGTCGAGCTCGGCCCGGACGCGCTCGAAGGAGGGGCTGCGCAGCCCCAGCAGCTGGTCGCGTGAGGGCAGGAGGGGCACGGCGGGGAGTCTGTCGAGCCGGCGGTCGAGCCGCTGGATCTCGGGCCCGTCCGTCTGGTCGGCCGCTCTCCGGTAGGCGGCGGGACCGGGCATCGGGTCGACGTGCTCGGGCGGGTCGGCGTAGAGCTCCCCGAGCTGCTGCAGCGCCATCATCATCGAGGCGCCGTCGAGCATCAGATTGTCCATGCCGATGCCGATGGTGGCTCCGTCCCCGTGCTCGTGGACGCGCACAGTCAGCGGGCCGTGGGCCGACGGATCGGTCACCTCGGCGAGGGTCTCGTCCCGGGGATCGGCGCTGGACTCGACCAGCGGCCAGTCGGCGGCCGGCAGCTCCGTCGCGACGGGCCCGTTCCCGGTGCTCCTCGTGACGGTGCGCAACGCGGGATGGCGGGCGACGAGGGCGCCCACCGCCGTCTCCAGACGGTGAGGGTCGAGGCGCTCGGCCTCGTACTCGAAGTAGCAGTGCGCGGCGACGCCGCCGAGCAGCTGCTCGGGGTCGCGTCCGGTCAGATAGGCGCGCTGCACCGCGTTGAGGGGGTACGCGGCGGACGTCGGGTCGGGGCCGGCCGGGGCGCCGCCTGCGGCCTCGCGCCCGCTCTCGGCCATGCGGGTGGCGAACTCGTCGAGATCGGTCGTGGTGAAGACGTCCACCATGCGGATCCGCCGCCAGCCGAGGGCCTGCAGCCCCCTGACGACACGGGTCGCGCGCAGGGAGTCGCCGCCTGCCGCGAAGAAGTCGGTGCCCGGATCGGGGTCCTCGCCGAGCGGCAGGTTCTCGCGCCACAGCCGGGTGGCGTCGGCCAGAGCCGCGGCATGCGTCTTCTCGAAGCCGGGCCGAGGGGCGGCCGGCGACCCGGCGTCGTCCTGAGCGGGTCGCGGCGGCTGCTCGGCGGTGGCGGCCCCGAGCGGGGCCGGGCCGTCGGTCCCGGGCGGGTCGGCGCGGTCGGCGCCGGCGCGGGCTCGGACGACGAGCAGCCCGTCGTCGAGCACGCGCGCCGAGCGGGGCGACCAGCCGGCCTGCTGGAGCCGCATCCACCAGTGCGAGCCGTCGTGCAGGGCCGTGCCGTCGAGCAGGCCCGGGTCGAGCAGCCCGGCCGAGACGAGCCCGTGCGCGGTGAGCTCGGTGGGCTCGGCGATGAGGGCCCAGCTGGAGGGGCCGCGCCGCACGTGGGCCAGCTCGTGCAGCAGACGGCGGTCGCGGTGCAGCACGCCCAGCCCGATGACGACGTCGGCGACGAGCGGCGGCACCCGGCGGACGGCGTCGATGCCCTCCCGGGCCGCCTGCTCGCGCAGCAGATCGTCGGGCTCGACGACCACCCACAGCACATCGACCCCCTGCTCGCGCAGGGCGGCCATGGCCGAGGGCTTGGCCACCGCGCCCAGCTCGACCACGACGAGCGGTCGATTGCGCGACCGGGCGTCGTCGCGGATCTCGCCGATGAGGCCCTGGAGGATGGTGCCGGTCCGGGGATGGGAGCGCATGAGCCCGACCGGTGACAGCCTGGGGCTGCGCAGCAGCTCCTCGACGGGTCGGCGGCCGGCCGCGCAGTCGGCCAGCAGCAGGGCGTCCTGCGGTTGCCAGTCCAGTGGGGCGTCCGCCGGGCCGTGCCCCGCCGTGGCCCGGCGCCAGGCCCCGACGACGGCCGAGTCGACGTCCCCCAGCTGCTCGAGAGCGGCCGACAGCAGCCGGTGCACCGAGCTCCGCCCGGTGCGCGGGTGGCGCCCCGAGGACTCGGGGCGGGCGCCGATGCGGGCGCAGAAGTCCTCGAAGGCGGCGCGCAGCCAGTCCTCGTCCAGCGTGTCGCGGGGGTGGTCCCAGCGCACCTCGGCGCCTCCGGGGCCCTGGGTGAGCTGGCAGTCGATGAGGACGCCGGGGGTGCTCGTGAGCGACCAGACCGGGCGGAGCCCGGTCCGCCCGCTCGCCCCGAGACCGAGGGTGGAGGTGAACACCACCCCGAACGCGCTGCGCCGCCCGGTCGCGCCGGCCTCCACGCCGGTCCTCGTGCTCGACAGCGCCTCGCCGATGGCCCGGTGGGAGGCCCGGGGCTGCGGCCGGGGGCCGCAGACGAAGTGGCCGAGCCTGGTGAAGCAGCCGAGCGCCGTCTCCGGGGCGTCATCGGGGCGGTGCTGCATGGGCAGGGTGATGGTGGCCGACTCCTGGCCGCTCGCGGCGGTGAGCGCGGCCCCCAGCTCGGCCAGCACCTGGGCGCTCAGCGTCACCTGCTGCTCGGCGGCCCGCCGGGCGGCGAGGCAGTCCCGGGGGAGCGCCGCGCGCAGGCTGGTGAAGCCGACCTCCTGCCCGGACAGTCCCGGGGCGGGCACGTCCGGCCCGTCGGGGAGCCGGCGGCCGGCGGCCGATGACCCGTCGTCCCGGGCGGCGCGCTCCAACCGGGTGCAGAAGCGGGCGAAGTCCTCGGCGGAGCTCCCGAGGCGCCCCGGGCCGCCGCTGAGGCGCTCCGAGATCGCGCCGATCAGCAGGGACAGGCTCGGGGCGTCCAGGCACAGGTAGTCGACCAGGAGCCCGATCTCCTCGCACCGCGTGGCGGTGCCGTCCGGCAGCACCACCTCGATGACGTGCCCGGCCCCGATCCTTCTGCGCTCGAGGTCCTCGCGCAGGGGCCCACTGGCGGTGAGCACGGGCACGGGCGCGTCGGCGCGCACCCGCTGCATGCTGTCGCCCTCGCGCATGCAGCGCAGCGCGGCGCAGTCGTGGACGAGCGCCGTGACGGCGTCGGCGAATGCGGCGCCGTCGATGGGGCCGTCGCCGGCCAGGACGACCGCGTACTGGGTGCGCGCCCGTACCGTGCCGGGCAGGCCGTCCATCCCGAGCGCGTAGCCCCGCTGCAGCGGGGACAGGGGGAAGGCCTCCTCGCCGAGCGGCGCCGCGTCGTCCGGGGACGGCTCGGACGGTGCCGCGCTCCGTCGGCAGCATGCGACGAAGTCGCGCAGCAGGGGCCTGGTGAACAGGCTCGCGACGGTGACCCCGTAGCCGTCTGCGCGCAGCCGCGCGCAGACCCTCGTGGCGTCGAGGGAGTCGCCGCCGACGGCGAAGAAGTCGGTGTCCCCGGTGACCGGGACCCCCAGGACCCGGCTCCACGCGGCGCCGATCCGCCGTGCGTCGTCGTCCTCCGGCGGCGCCGACGAGTCCCCCGACGGCGCGGGGGAGCCGACCCGCTCCCGGTCGTCGAGGGCGATGGCGGCCGCCCTCCCGCGGTCGATCTTGCCGTTGGCCGACAGCGGCATGCGGTCGATCGTCCTGATCCGGCGGGGAAGCATGAAGGAGGGCAGCCGCTCGGCGAGGGCCTCGACGATCCGGTCCGGATCGACCGGGTGGCCCCCCGCCGGGCTGATCATCCCGATGAGCGCCGTCCTGTCGGCGGTGGGCACGACGACCGCCTCGCGGACGCCGTCGATGGAGCGCAGATGCTGCTCGACGTCGCCGAGCTCGATGCGGTGCCCCCGGATCTTGACCTGGCTGTCGCGTCGCCCGAGGAAGTGCAGCAGCAGGTCCTCGTCCCACATGCCCAGATCCCCGGTGCGGTACCAGCGTCGGCCGTCGAGCGTCGGGAAGCGCTCCGCGGTGAGCTCGGGCCGGTTCAGATAGCCGGTGGCGAGGCTGGCGCCGCCGATCCACAGCTCGCCCGCCACCCCGGGCGGGCAGTCCCGGCCGTGCCGGTCCGCCACGCGGTAGGCCTGGCCCCGCAGCGGCTGGCCGTAGGGCACGGCCCGCCAGTCCCGGCTCAGGTCGTCGGGGCCGGTCACGAGGTGCAGATTCGACCAGATGCCCCCCTCGGTGGCCCCGCCCATTGCGGCCAGGACGCAGCCGGGCGCGATCCCCGCCATCCGCTCGCCCAGCCCCGGGTCGATCCAGTCGCCGGAGCACAGGCAGGCCCGCAGCGGCAGCCGCTCGTCCGGACCGGCCGCCGCGCAGAGCATCTCGGCGAGGGCGGGCGCGGAGTTCCAGATGGTGACGCGGTGCTCGGCGACGAGCCGCAACCAGGCGAAGGCGTCGCGGCGCTCGTCCTCGTCGATGCAGACCAGGGCGCCGCCGGTCGACAGCGGGCCGAAGATGTCGAAGACGCTCAGGTCGAAGTCGAGCGACGAGACGCCCAGGACGCGGTCCCGTGGACCCAGCGTCAGCCGCCCCGCCACGTCCTGGACCGTGTTGGCGGCGGCGGCGTGGCTCATGAGCACGCCCTTGGGCTCCCCGGTGGAGCCCGAGGTGTAGATCGCGTAGGCGCTGTCGTCGGGCCCGGTCGGGCGGACGGGGTCGCCGGCGGGGGCGTCGGCCCGCATCGCCGCCTCGACGAGCCCCCGGTCGATGGTGACGCCGAGCCGGGCGGAGGAGACGATGGCCCGCCTGCGCGCCGGCGGCAGCTCGACGGACAACGGCAGATAGGCGCAGCCGCTGTAGAGCGCGCCGAGGACGGCCATGACCTGCTCGGGGCCCTTCGGCAGGCTGATGCCGACGAGCTCGCCCGGGCGGGTCACCGGTGCCAGCCGATGGGCGATCCGGCGGGCGGCCTCGTCGAGCCGCCCGTAGCTCATCTCGTGGGCGCCCCCATCGTCGTGCCACAGCAGCGCCGTGGCCCGCGGCTCCTCCTCGACGTGACGCATGAACAGCTCGTGCAGTCGGCGCCCGGGCAGGGGATCGGTCGAGTTGAGCGCCTCGCGCCGGGCCTCCAGCTCGGCGGGCAGGCGCACCAGCTCGTCCAGGCTCGGCCAGGGCCGCTGCGGGTCCAGCTCGGCGACCCGCACGATGGACTCGTAGAAGCTGTCGAGCATGAGCGCCCCGGCGCGGTCGCCCGCGCGGAGCGCGCCGTCGCGCACGTCGAAGGAGATCTCCACCCCGTCGCTGTCGAACTGGATCACCTGGGCGTCGAGGGCCACCTGCGGGGTGGAGGATCGGGTCACCTCCTGCCTGCCGAGGACGCGGGTCACGGCGGGGGAGAAGATCGGGGCCTCGGCGTTGTAGGTGAAGACGAAGGGCGACATGCCGCTGTGCCCGTGCGCGCGGGCCTCCCGCAGTTCGTCGAGGGCGCTGGTGCCGCTCAGCAGTCGGCGGCGCAGTTCCCCGGCGACAGCCGTGGTCGCCTCGTCGAGATCCCTGCCGGGGTCGACCGCTGCCCGGATGGCGTGGACGCGGGTGCGGTCGGCGATCTGGCCCCTGCTGCGACGCACGTCCAGACCGGGCAGCGAGACGATGAACTCGTCGGTGGTCGACCAGCGCGCCAGCATCGTCTCGTAGAGGGTCAGCAGGAGGACCGGTTTGCTCGTGCCGAGCCGTGCGGCGAGTCGGCCGAAGCGCTCCCAGTGCTCCCTGTCGAGCCTCCTGCGGTGGCGGGTGATCCTCGTGCCGGGGACGCTGTCGTAGGCCACGCACAGATCCGGTGGTTCGGGCAGCGGTCCGGAGTCCTCCTCGACCGCGTGCAGCCTGCGTTTCCGGGGCGGGGCCAGCTTCTCCCCGAGCTCGGCGAACCCGATGCGCGGGAGCTCCTCGTCGTTCGCGAGCTCCTCGATCATTCGGATGACTCCGTGGATGTCGGTGACGGCCAGCGAGATGACGATGTGGATGATCGACTCGTGCGGCGCCCGGGTCACCTCGACGGCCCAGGCCTGGCCGTGCTCGACGTCCAGGACGCTGCGGTTCAGGCGGTCGCGGACCCGTCTCCGGACGCGGTCGGCCTTCTGCTGCGAGGCCGTCGCATCGTGCACCACCACCGTCGGGGCGGTCAGGTCGTTCTCGCGCAGCAGGCCCGCTGACAGGTCCATCGATGCGCGCAGTGCCGGGTGCCGGCGCAGACGGTCCACCCGTGTCTGGAGCGCGGCCGTGTCGATGCTGCCGCCGACGAATTCGAAATAGGACAGGCAGTCGACCCCGCCCAGGGGCTGGTCCGTCGCGCGTCCGATCGTGTAGGCGCGTTGGATGGGCGCCAGAGGGAGGCTCCGCGGGCTCGCCGAAGTCTTGGTGGTCCGGCCGTCGGAGGGCGCGCCGAGCGTGTCGTCATGCATCGTCGAACCGGTCACGCTCCATGCTCCTCGACGTATGGATCCGGAGTCCGGGAAGTGTCCTGCAGCACAGTGAGGATAAGTATACACTAACCTGTTCTCAATTAAGAATTGTTCTTAATAACATTGGTTCGTCGTGCCCAGGGGCGAGTCCCGCCGGACCGGCCCGCGCCCGCTCCTCCGGCGTCCATCCTCCGCGGTCCGCGCGATCCGTCGGGGGCCGCCCCGTGCTAGCCTCACGCCCCGTGAGCACACCCCCACTGCCCGCGAACCGGCGCGACGGATCGGTCGACGTCGCCCGCGGGCTGGCCATCACGGGCATCGCCTTCGGGCACGTGCTTCGCGGGGTCCGCAGCGCCGGCCTCGTCGACGGGGGGTCGTCGGCCTACCTCGCCGCCGATCGCGCGGTCTACATGGTGCACGTCGCCCTGTTCGCCGCCGCCGCCGGCCTCATGGTCGAGGCGGCGCTCGCCAGGCGCGGGCCGGTGCGCTATCTGCGCGCCCGTCTCGGCGACTTCGCCTGGGTCTACGTCCTCTGGAGCGTCGTCCAGGGCCTCATGCAGTACGCCCTGGCCGGCTCGGTCAACAGCGAGCGCACCCTCGGCTCGGTCTTCGCGCTGTGGCGGCCGGCCAACCAGATGTGGTTCCTGCCGTGGATCATGGTCATGACGGTGCTCGTCACGGCGGCCCAGCCCTGGCGCTCCCGGCTGCGCGGGCTCTGCTCGCTGCTCGGCGCGGCGGCGCTCAGCATCGGCTGCTGGGGCCTGTTCGGGCCGTGCATCTTCCTCCAGGGGCTCGGCCTGAGCTTCTTCTTTTTCGCCGCCGCCACCGTGACCCTTGCCGGTTACGCGCGGGCCCGCGCGCGTCTGGGCACCGGCGGCGTCGCCGCCGTCCTCGTCGTGTCGGCCCTCTGCTACGGGCTCCTCGTCGCCCTCGGCCGGCCCGCCGCCCCGACGACCACCCAGTTCGGACGCACCCCGGTCAGCATCGGCGAGGGCCTCGTCTGCGCCTGGGCCGGCGTCGTCGCCGTCGGAGCCCTGTCGATCCTGCTCGACCGGGTGCGCCCGGTCTCCCGTCTCGTCGGCTACCTGGGGCGCCGGTCCATGGTCATCTTCCTGGCCCACACCCTCGCCCTGGCCGCCACCCGCATCGTGCTCGTGCGCCTCGGCATCGGATCCGTCGCCGTTCATCTCGTCGCGGGGACGCTCGTGGCGCTGACCGGCTCGATCGCCCTGTGGTGGGCGACCCGGCGCTGGCTGCCGTGGCTCTGGCGCGCGCCGCGCCGCGTGATCGGCTGAGGGGCCCGTCCCCGCGAGGCCCCACGAGGACGACCGGGCCGTCGCGCCGCCGGACGAGCGCGCGACCACGGGCTGGCCCGCCGGTAGACTGCCGCCGTGAGCTCTGGATCCGATCCCATCACCGTCCTCGTCGTGGGCTCCGGCGGCCGCGAGCACGCCCTGGCCCTGGCCATCGACCAGGATCCGGCGGTCGCCGCCGTCCACGTGGCCCCCGGCAATCCCGGCACCGCCTCCTTCGCGACGAACCACCGGGTCGACATCCTCGACGGGACGGCCGTCGCGGCCCTGGCCGCCGAGCTGGGCGTCGACCTCGTCGTCATCGGCCCCGAGGCCCCGCTCGTCGCCGGTGTCGCGGACGCCGTGCGCGGGCGCGGCATCGCCTGCTTCGGCCCGAGCGCGGCCGCCGCCCGTCTCGAGGGCTCGAAGGCCTTCGCCAAGCGGGTCATGGCCGACGCCGGGGTGCCGACCGCCCGCTCCCGCGTCGCGACGGCGCCGGCCCAGGCCGCCGCCGCGCTCGACGAGTTCGGAGCCCCCTACGTGGTCAAGGCCGACGGTCTGGCCGCCGGCAAGGGGGTCGTCGTGACGGACGACCGCCGGACCGCCCTCGACCATGCGGCCGAGTGCGGGCGGGTCGTCATCGAGGAGTCCCTCGACGGCCCCGAGGCCAGCCTGTTCGTCATCACCGACGGGACCACCGCCGTCCCGCTCCCGCCGGCCCAGGACTTCAAGCGCGTCGGCGACGGCGACGAGGGGCCCAACACGGGCGGGATGGGCTCGTACACGCCGCTGCCCTGGCTGCCCGCCGGCACCGTCGAGCAGGTCATGGCCGAGGTCGTCGAACCCACCCTGGCCCGGATGCGCACCCTCGGGACGCCCTTCGCCGGCCTGCTCTACGTCGGCCTCGCCCTCACGGAGGCCGGCCCGCGGGTCGTCGAGTTCAACGCCCGCTTCGGCGACCCCGAGACCGAGGCGATCCTGCCGCGTCTGCGCACCGGCCTGGGCGCCCTGCTCCACGCGGCCGCCACCGGCGCGCTCGCCGACCGGGGCGCCCCCGAGGTCTCGGACGAGGCCTGCGTCGGCGTCGTCCTGGCGGCGAGGGGCTATCCGGGCTCCCCGGTCAAGGGCTGCGTCATCGGGCTGCCCCCCGCCCCGGACGGCGTCCACGTCATCCACGCCGGCACAGCGCTGGACGATCGCGGCCGCCTCGTCTCGGCCGGCGGGCGCGTCCTCGTGGTCGTCGCCACCGGCGCCGACATCGCCGACGCCCGCGAGCGGGCGTACGCCCACATCGCGCGGATCGACTTCACGGACGGCTTCGCCCGCTCCGACATCGCCTCGCAGGCCCGACTCGACGCCATCGCCGCCCGACTGGGCTGAGAAGGAGGGAACATGACCGTCCCCGACGTGCTGGCCACCCGCTACGCCTCCGACGCGATGCGCCGCATCTGGTCGCCCGAGCACAAGATCGTCTCCGAGCGCCGGCTGTGGATCGCCGTGCTGGAGGCCCAGCGCGATCTCGGCGTCGACTTCGGCGGCGACGACCCCGACGCCGTCATCGCCGACTACCGCACGGTGACCGACCGGGTCGACCTCGACTCGATCGCCGCCCGCGAGCGCGTCACCCGCCACGACGTGAAGGCCCGCATCGAGGAGTTCAACGCGCTGGCCGGCCACGAGCACATCCACAAGGGCATGACGAGCCGCGACCTCACCGAGAACATCGAGCAGATGCAGGTGCTGCACGGCCTGCGGCTCATCCGCTCGCGCGTCGTGACGGCCCTGGCCCGTCTCGCCGAGCTCGCCGCCCGCTACACCGACCAGCCGATCGCCGGGCGCAGCCACAACGTGGCCGCCCAGGTCACCACCCTCGGCAAGCGCTTCGCCACCTGCGCCGACGAGCTGCTCATCGCCCACGCCCGTCTCGACGACCTCATCGACCGCTACCCGGCCCGCGGCATCAAGGGCCCGATGGGCACCGCCCAGGACATGCTCGACCTGCTCGGCGGCGATCTCGAACGGCTCGGCGAGCTCGAGCGGCGCATCGCCGCCGGCCTGGGCTTCCACCACGTGCTCACGAGCACCGGTCAGGTCTACCCGCGCAGCCTCGACCTCGACGCGCTCACCGCCCTGGCGCAGACCGCGGCGGCCCCCTCGAACCTGGCCACCTCGATCCGCCTCATGGCCGGCAACGAGCTCGTCACCGAGGGTTTCAGGCCCGGCCAGGTCGGCTCCTCGGCCATGCCCCACAAGATGAACACCCGCAGCTGCGAGCGCGTCAACGGTCTGGCGGTCGTCCTCCGCGGCTACGCCTCGATGATCGGCGAGCTGGCCGGCGACCAGTGGAACGAGGGCGACGTCTCCTGCTCGGTGGTGCGCCGCGTCGCCCTGCCCGACTCCTTCTACGCGCTCGACGGCCTCTTCGAGACCTTCCTCACCGTGCTCGCCGACTTCGGCGCCTTCCCCGCCATGATCGCCGCCGAGCTCGACCGCTACCTGCCCTTCCTCACCACGACGAAGATCCTCATGGCGGCCGTCCGCAGGGGCGTCGGGCGCGAGGACGCCCACGAGGCCATCAAGGAGAACGCCGTGGCGGTCGCCCTCGAGCTGCGCGAGACCGGCGCCCGGCGGAACCCGCTCTTCGACCGGCTGGCCGCCGACGGCCGCCTCCGGCTGAGCCGCGACGAGCTCGCCGAGCTGGTGAGCGCCCCGCTGGAGCTGACCGGGGCGGCCCGCCACCAGGTCGGGCGGCTCGTCGCCCGCATCGAGCCGATCGTGGCCGCCGACCCGGACGCGGCCGCCTACCGGCCCGGCGCGCTGCTGTAGGCCCGGCGTCGGCGAGGGCCCGGCGGGGCGGTGCGAGGGCGCGCCCCGGCGTTCTGCCGCGCCCGCCGACCGGATGAGGTTCGGGCGGGGGCGCGGCCGTCGATCCGCAACCCCGCGTGCGCGCCGCCGGATCCACCCATCCCCATGGCGCCGCATGAGCGGTGCCGCGAGGCTGTTTTCCGAACTTATATGAAAAATTTTTTCCCAAAAAGGGCTTTGGATTCACTTCTCGCGTTAGTCTGTCAGCATGTTGCTCGACTTCACCGTCTCCAACCACCAGTGCTTCGCCACCGAGGCCGGTCTCTCCTTCGTCAGCCCGTCGCTGAGGACGCAGACCCCGGGAGCGGGCCGTACCTGGAGCGGCGTCACGAGCCGGGTCGCCGCGGTCTTCGGTCCGAACGCCTCCGGCAAGTCGACCATCCTCTCGGCCGTGGGCCTGCTCGGCCGGGCCATCGCCGAGCCGGGCACGCGCCTCTACTGGCCGTACGCCGCGGCGGCCGCGGCGCAGACCCCCACGGCCTACGACGTCGACTTCACCGTCGACGAGGTGCGCTACCACTACGAGCTCGAGGCGATGGCCTGGGGCATCCGCAGGGAGTCCCTCCACTCCTATCCCAGGGGAACCCGGCGCAGGCTCTTCGTCCGCGAGCAAACCGGCCCCGAGGCCCCGATCGTGGTGCGTGCGGGCTCCTCGCTCAAGGGCCCCACCGCCGAGGTCCGCAGGCTGGTGACCCCCGGCGACCTCCTGCTCGCGGTCGCCGCCCGGTACCGGCACGACGCCCTGCAGCCGATCGCGCGTGGCCTGCGCACAGGCGCCTCGACAAGCGTCGTGGGCCGCAGCGACGACGACCAGCAGGTGCGCCTCCAGTGGCTCATGTCCCGCATGATCGAGGACCCGCAACGCTGGAACGGCATCGTCGACGTCCTGGCCCACGTCGCCGACCTCGGGGTCGCGTCGGTGCGGGTCGAGGAGAAGCAGGTCCCGCAGAAGATCCTGGAGAGAATGCGGGCCGTCCTCGCCGCGGGCTCCGGGGACGATCCCGCCGAGATCCCAGCGGACGCGATCGCCCCGGTGGCGCGGTCCCTCGTCTTCACGCACTCCGGTCCGGCGGGGGAGTCCTTCGAGCTCCCCCTCGGCTCGCAGAGCGACGGCACCGTCGCGTGGCTCGCCGCTGCGGCACCGGCCGTCGACGTCCTGCGCAGGGGCGGTCTGCTCGTCGTCGACGAGCTCGACGCGAGTCTTCACCCCGCGCTCAGCTCGGCACTCGTCACGATGTTCAAGGACCGGGACGTCAACCCGCGCGGCGCCCAGCTCCTGTTCAGCAGCCATGACACGGCCCTGCTCGGCAATGCGCCGAGCCGCCTCCTCGGCCGCGACGAGGTCTGGTTCTGCGAGAAGGACGACGCCGGCGCCAGCGAGCTCGTCCCGCTCTCGGCGTACGCCACCCGCCGGGGCGACAACGAGCAGAAGCGCTATCTGACGGGCCGCTTCGGCGCCCTTCCCAGAGTGGACCTCTCGGGTCTGTTCGACATCGTGTCCGACCCGGACAGGGCGGAGTGATTCGATGGGCACACGCATCCGTCGTCCATCCCGTTCCAGCCGCCTCGTGCGGCGGACTGTCCTGCTGGTGACCAACGGGGGGAGGACCGAGAAGACCTACCTCGAAGGGCTCAGGAGGAGGGTGCCGCGCGACGCGGGGCTCGCCATTGAGGTCATCTGCCAGGACGGCAAGGAACCCGGGACGATCCTGTGCAACCTCGTCAGGGGCGAGACCGATCTCGGTGCCTACGACGAGACCTGGATCGTCGTCGACCATGACGGGACCGACCGTCGGGACTTCCTCGTCCGGTGCGAGAAGGCGTCGAAGAACTCCGGGGGCGGCGTTGCCGGGGTGGTCTCCGTGCCCTGCTTCGAGGTCTGGCTCAATGCCCACTACGAGCAGGTGCAGAATTATCGGGACCAGAAGGACGCGCAGCGACACTACGAGCGCCTGACCGGGCTGAGCGGCAGGAACGCGAAGGACCTGCCCAAGGACTTCCCCTTCGACCGGGCGGTGGAGGCGGCCTGCCGATGCCACCTGAAGGGGGTGCCCTTGCCCGAGAAGAACACCCAGGGTCCCAGCCCCTCGACGACGATGCCGCACCTGCTGCGCAGTCTCGGGCTCCTCCCGGCGCGGTGAGGCCGGGCCGCCTCAGGGCTCCCCGCCGCCCTCGTCCACCAGGCGCGTCCCGGCGTCGACGAAGCCAGTGACCGCCACGACGAAGGCGCCCACGGGGCGCTCTCCGCCCGGGGTGCGGAACCAGCCGAGGTCCAGGTCGACCGTCGTGCCCCAGCGCTCGGCGCGGTTGACGACCTGCTCGATGACCCGCCCCAGCCTCTCGGCGCCGCCGAAGGCGAGCGCATAGCCGAGCGAGTCGCGCAGGACCGCCGGGGCGTCCTCGACGAGGACGTGCTCGGGCTCCATCGAGTCGAGGTGCCGTCGGTAGGCGAGCAGCTCCTCGCGGGTGCCCGCACCCTCGTCCGTGTGTCTGCCCATGAGCCGTCCCAGGGAGGCGAGCTCGAGACCGGCGACGACGATGAGGGCCGGGCCGACCATGACGCTCCAGTGGCTCGTGGCCATGACCCGGATGACGCCGAGCACCGCCAGCACGAGACCGACGACGATGACGACGCCGCCCGCCCGGCCCCAGCGATCGGCGCGCGTCGAACCGTGCTGGAACCAGCCCCGGTCCATCGCGTCGTCGTGCAGCTGCCGTCTCGCGCGCGGCAGTGCCCGACCGGTCGAGGTGACGACGCTCGAGAGCATGACCGGCTCGTCCGGCCCGACGAAGACCTGGTTGAGCAGGAAGTGCTCGAAGCCGTGCAGGCCCTCGCCCCCGGTGGTCCTGGCCGTGCGGGTGAGCACCCAGTCGTGCGCGGGCCGGTCGGGGCGGGCGAGCGCGGTGATGGCCAGGAATCCGCGCTGGGCGAGGTCGATGAGCGTGATGAGGACGTCCCGGCTGGTCGTCTCCCCGTTGAGCAGCGCGTCGACCATGCCGGGCGTCAGGCCCGTCGGGGCGGCGGTGACGGGGTCGTCCTCGATGAGACCGGGGCGGGGCGCCGGGGCGCGCCGATCGTCCGCGCGGACCCGGCGGGAGCGGGCGACCACGATGCTCGCCGCGAGGACGGCTGCGACGCCGACGATGAGCACGACGAGTGCCGGTGTGTCCACGATGCGACCTCCGCGGCCAGCCTATCGGCAGGGCCCGCCCCCGTGCGGGACGGACGTGCGGGCGATGGTGATGCGCGTCCCGGGTCCGGTCGGGTCTGCTCCCGTGCGGGACGGGCATCCGGCGCCGGGGCCGGTCGAACCCGCTGCGGCAGCCGACTCCGGGACCCGCGGACGGACGGCCGGTCCAATGACCCCGTTCAAACGCACCTTCGAGGCGAGCCGGGACCCGCGGGCGGACGGCCGGTCCCCGGCCCGGAGCCGCCCTCGACCCGGGCGGGAGCCGTCGCCCCGGCGGGGCTCCGGTCGGGTGGGCGTCGACGGGCCCTCCGCGCCGCCGGCGCCGTGCCCGAGAGTCGGCCATCCGGGGAAGAATGCCGGTGTTCGCGCTGATCACGACAATTCTGGGAATTGTCTGTGGGAGGACTGTCAATGAGGTAATTGATACCTGGCAGAATGGGTGCGTGCACACCCCTCATGAGAAGAATGATCGCATCACCGGATACGTGCCCGGCGGCTTCGACATGTTCCACATCGGGCACCTCAACGTGCTGCGCGCCGCACGCAAGCACTGCGACCGCCTCGTCGTGGGCGTGGCGGCCGACGAGTCCCTCTACCGCATGAAGGGACGCATGCCCGTCATCCCGCTGCGCGAGCGCTGCGAGCTCGTGGCCTCGCTGCGCTTCGTCGACGCCGTCGTGGTCGACCTCGACCAGGACAAGCGCCTGGCCTGGCGCCTCCAGCCGTTCGACGTCCTGTTCAAGGGGGATGACTGGAAGGGGACCCCCAAGGGCGACCAGCTCGAGTCCGAGATGGCCGAGGTCGGCGCCACCGTGTTCTACCTGCCCTACACGCCCAGCACCTCCAGCACGAAACTGCGCCGCTTCATCGCCCCCGAGGACTTCGCGGACGAGGACGTCGACGGGACGGCGGACGCCGAGCGCGGAGCGGTCGCGCACGAGGCGGGGGCCAGGTGAGCGCCGCCGGGCCCGTGGCCGCCCGCGCCGGCTGGGGCGGGCGCGTCCGCCGTTACCGCGCCGAGCTCGACGCGGCCCAGAAGCCGGGCGACGGCGTCCCCGCCTACACGCGCTGGGTCAACCGCCGCGGAGCCCGCCTCGTGGCGGCCCTCGCCGCGGCCTCCGGGCTCACGCCGAACGCCGTGAGCGCCCTGTCGTTCCTCCTGTCGGCGCTCGGCATGGTCGTCCTCCTCGTCTGCCGCCCGGCCGCTTGGGTCGGACTGCCCGTCGCCGTCCTGCTCGCCCTGGGCTATCTGTTCGACTCGGCCGACGGCCAGGTCTCGCGCGTCACGCACGCCGCCAGCAGGACGGGCGAGTGGATCGACCACGTCGCCGATGCCTTCCGCTCCCCGGCGATCCACCTGTCGCTGGCCGTCACCACGGTCCTGCACTCCGGACGTCCCTGGTTCGCGCTCGTGGCCGTCGTCCACGCGTGGGTCACCTCCGGCCAGTTCCTCTCCCAGATCCTCGCCGAGCAGTTCGTACGGGCCGCCGGACGCAAGCAGACCCGCGGCGGCACCCTGCGCTCCATCGTCCTGCTGCCGACCGACCCCGGCGCGCTGTGCTGGTCGTTCCTCCTGTACGGTCTGGGCGCCCCCTTCCGCGTGATCTACACGCTGCTCGCCGTCATCGCCCTGGCCCACTCGATGCTCTCCCTCACGCGCCGCTACCGCGATCTGCGCGCCCTCGACGCAGCCGCCCGGGAGGGCTGACGTGCCGCGACTGTCCGTCCTCCTGCCGGCGCACAACGCCGAGCGCACCGTCACCCGGGCGGTGCGCTCGACGCTGGCCGCCCTGCCCCCCGACGCCGAGCTGGTCGTCGCCGATGACGGCTCCACCGATCGCACCGCCGAGCGGGTCCTGGCCGGCGCCGCCCGGCGGGGCGTCGTCGACCGCAGGTTGCGACTCGTCGATGCCGCCCCGGGCCCGGGCGGCATCACGCGCGTCCTCACCCAGCTGCTCGAGACCACCGACTCCGAACTCGTCGGGCGCATGGACGCCGACGACATCTCGCTGCCGGGCCGCTTCGGCGCCGCGCTGGCCCGACTCGACGACGGCGACGACATGGTCTTCCTCCAGCAGGTCGAGCTCCGCGAATCGGCCGGCGGAGGCCTCCGCCGGGTCGTCCCGCGCGCGCCCTACCCGATCGGGCCCGACGAGTTCGCCCTCCACCTGCTCCTCACCAACCCGGTCTGCCATCCCACGATGGTCGCCTCCCGCCGACTGCTCGAGCGGGTCGGCGGTTACCGCGACGTCCCCGCCGAGGACTATGATCTGTGGCTGCGCTCGGCCAGCGCCGGAGCCCGCATCCGCCGGCTCGGCCGCTGGGGCCTCGTCTACCGCGTCCACCCCGCGCAGACCACCGCCTCCGCCCGCTGGCGGAGCGCCTCCTGGGCCGACGAGCGGCAGCAGGACGCCTTCGCCGAGCTGTCCGAGCGCCTCACCGGCGTCCGGCTCCAGCGGATCGTCTCGATGGCCGTCCTCCCCCCGGCCGAGCGCGAGGCCGGGTTCGCCCGCTTCGCGGCTGCCGTCGAGCCGGCCATCGCCGCCCTCGGCCCCCGCCGGGCCGCCGTCCTCACGAGACGTCTCGCGGCGCGCCGGTCCTGGCTGCGCGCCCAGTAGAGTCTTTTCGAGCAGTACCTCCGAAGGAGAGACCGCATGAGCATCCTCACACCGCCGCCCACCGGCGGCCCCCAGATCCTGGGGCACGAGCTGGCGCGCCGCTGGAAATCCGTCGTCGCCGGCATCGTCCTCGGCGGCCTGCTCGCCGTGCTGTATCTCATCGTCCTGCCGGGCTCGCACACCGCGACCGCGACGGTGACGATCACCACCCCGTCCTCGACCCTCGAGCCGGCCGCCCGCACCTCGCTGTCGAGCACCGACATGGTGACCGAGAAGGCCATCGCCAAGTCAGCGGTCACCCTCCAGCAGGCGCTCGACTCGATGCCCGGCACCGACCTCACGCTCGACGACCTCAAGGGCGCCCTCACGGTCGAGGGCGACACGAACGGCACCATCGTGTCGATCTCCTGGTCGGGGAGCACCCGCGAGAAGGCGGTCGCGGTGACCGATGCGATCACCGCCGCCTACATCCACCAGCGCACCGGCCTCATCGAGCAGCGCGCCGACGAGTTGTCCGCCGCCATCACCGACCGGATCAACGCCCTCAACGCCGAGGCGGCCGGGCTCGGTTCCGGCGGCCAGGCCCGCGCCGAGGCGATCCAGACCGAGCTGACCGAGCTCGCCAAGCAGCAGGACCAGCTGGCCGCCTACCACACCACGGCGGCGCGGGTGCTCACCGGTGCCGCGGACTCGCCCGACGACACGACGCCGCCCCGGAAGAAGGTCCTGGCGGCCGGGCTGGCCGTCGGCGTCGTCCTCGGCCTGGCCATCGGCCTCGTCCGCGAGCGCCGGGAGCGGCGGGTGCTCTCTGCCCTCCAGCTCTCCGACCTCACCGGCCTGCCCGTGTGGAGCGCCGACCAGGATGTCGCCCCGGTGGCGCGCTGGGACGCCCCGGCCCAGGTGTCCGCCCTGGCCGTCGGCAAGGAGTACGAGCTCATCGTCCTCGCCGACGGCGCCGACGCCCGGGCGCTCGCCTTCGCCGAGGCCATCGGCCGGGCCCGCGGCGTCCAGGGCGCCGCGGCCCCCGTCCTCGTCGATCGGCGCATGCCCCTCGCCGAGGTCATCGAGCGCCTCGGCTCCGGCGGCCGCATCCTCATCGGCGCCGCGGTCGGCGACCCCCTCGCCGAGCTGCACCAGCTGCTCGACCAGCTGGACGTCGCCGAACGCGACGTCGTCGGCGTGATCCTGCTCGACGGCGGGTTCTACTTCGCCCAGGCGACCAGGGGCGGGTATGCCTGACACCGACGTCCCGCGCGACGAGATCGACGGGGCCGGCTCGCGCATCGTCCAGCTGGACCGGACGACCGGGCTGGTGAGGACCATCAGCGGGGCCGGGCAGGCCACCGCCCTCGTGCTCGTGCGCGACGGCGGACGCACCGCCGGGGTCGTCACCGTCGGCTCCGACTCCGAACCCGCCTCCGCCCCCCGGGTTCTGGCGCTGCCGCCCGCTCCCCGGCGCGCCTGGGACGAGGGCGCCGGCGCCTCGCTCGGCGCCTCCGTGGTCCTGTGCACGACGGGCGACTGCGAGCTGCTGCGCTCCGCCGTCGAGGCGCTGCTCGCCCAGACGCACCCCGATTTCGAGCTCATCGTCGTCGACAACGCCCCGGCCACGGGGCGCACCCGCGCCGCGCTGGCCGGTCTCGAGGACGCGCGCCTGCGCATCGTCGAGCAGGCCGTCCCGGGCCTGTCGTGGGCCCGCAACACCGGCGTGGCGGCGGCGCGGCGCCCCGTCATCGCCTTCACCGACGACGACGCCCTCGTCGATCCCGGGTGGCTCGTCGCCCTGCTCGACCCCCTCGCCTCCGACCCCGACCGCGTCATCGGCGCGACGACGGGCATGGTCCTGCCGGCGGAGCTGCGCTACCGGGCGCAGCGCTGGTTCGAGTCCCGCGGCGGCTTCCCCAAGGACGACGTCCCGCGCGTGTGGACGATCGGCCCGGCCCCGCGTTCGGTGCGCCGCTTCGGCGCGCCCGGCGAGGGCGGCCCCCTCTACCCGGTGACGACGGCCCGCGTCGGCGCCGGTGTGAGCATGGCCTACCGCGCCGAGGCGCTCGCCGACGCCGGCGACTTCGACGTCCGGCTCGGTGCCGGCACCCCGACCCGCGGGGGCGAGGACCTCGACATGTTCGCGCGTCTGCTGCGCACCGGGCGGGTCATCGTCCACACCCCCGATGCGGTGCTGCACCACCGCCATCGCCGCACCGCGGCCGGCCTGGACGCCCAGATCCGCGGCAACGGCTCCGGCATGTCGGCGCTCATCGTCAAGTCGGTGCTGGAGCGCCCCGCGACGCTGCTCGTCCTGGCCGGGCGCGTGCCCGGCGTCGCCGCCCGGCTCAGACCCGGCTCGGAGCGCGTCGCCGGCTCGGACGACGACACCCCGGGCTCCCTCACGCGGTCCGAGATCAGGGGCTTCCTCGAGGGGCCGTGGTGCTACGCGAGGGCGGCCAGGGCCGCGAAGGGGCTGCGATGAGCCCCCTCGGCGGATCCGCCGAGGGGGCCTGGCGGAGCGCCCCGGCGTCCGGCCGCTGGCACCGCACCGGGGACGACCCGGCGCGGGCCACGCTGCGCCCCGAGGCGTCCGCGCTGCCGGTCTGGCCGTTCGTCCTGCCCTTCGCCGGCTACATCCTCTGGTGGGTCCTCGGCATCGGCGACATGATCTGGCCCGTCATGGCCCTCGTCATGCTCGCCCTCATGGCGCGCCGTCGGGGGCTCGACTTCCCCCGCGGCTGGTCGGTCTGGGCCTTCTTCCTGGTCTGGGCCGCGGTCTCGATCGTCGAGTGCGACACCTCGGGGCGCGTCATCGGCGCGCTCTACCGGCTGTCCATGCTCCTGGCCGCCACGGTCTTCGCCTGCTACGCCTACAACGCCCGACGCACCCTCACGCTGCGCGTCTACGGGGGGACGATGACCTGGTTCCTCCTGTCGACCGTCCTGGGCGGCTACCTGGCCATACTCGCCCCGAACCTGCAGATCGACACGCCGCTGTCCCACGTCCTGCCCGGCGCGCTGACCTCCAACAGCTTCATCCACGACTTCGTCCACCGCTCCACGACCCAGTGGGACCAGAACGCGTGGATCAGGACCGACCCGCGCCCGAGCGCCCCGTTCGTCTACGCGAACACCTGGGGCAACGTCTACTCGCTCATCCTGCCCGTCGTGCTCGCCCATGCCGCGCTGCTGCGGCGGGAGCGCTCGCCGCGACGCTGGCCCGTGGCGGCCCTCGTCGCCGTCTCGATCGTCCCGGCGGCGGCCACCCAGAACCGCGGCATGTTCGTCGGTCTGGGGGTCGTCGCCCTGTGGGTGGGTCTCCAGAGGACCCGCTCCGGACGCCTGCCCCAGGTGCTCGCCGGCGCCGGCGTCGTCGTGGTCGCCGCGCTGGTCTGGTTCGTCTCGCCGATGGGGCAGTCACTGCTCAGCCGCGTCCGGGCGAGCACCTCGACGGGGGACCGACTCGTCAACTACGTCGAGACGCTCAGCGAGCTGCGCGGTTCGCCGCTGTTGGGCTTCGGGGCCCCGCGTCCGGCCGCGGCGCCCTGGCTCCCCTCGCTGGGCACCCAGGGCCAGTTCTGGACGGTCCTGTTCTCGCACGGCGTCGTCGGTGCGGTGCTGTTCATGGGGACCTTCGCCGCCGCGGTCTGCTACGCGTGGCGCTGCCGGGACCTCGTCGGCGCGGTTCTCGGCGGGATCGCCCTGGCCACGCTCGTGGAGTCGTTCTACTACGGGATGACGACGGGCATGATGGTCTCGCTCGTTGCCGTCGCGCTCCTCGTGCGCTGGCGCGAGGGGGGCGGTGCGTCGGCCCCCTCGCCGCCGGTCAGCACGTCGGATCGTCGGGGAAGCTCTCTCCGGAGATCTTCCAGGAGCCGTTGGAGTTCGTGAGCATGAAGATGGTGAGCGAGCGCTTCGGCTGGGAGGCGTGCAGATCGGTTCCCTGGTCGTCGAGCACATGGACGGACGAGGAGTCGACGCAGGCCTGCACCGAGACCGTCGCGCCATCGTCCGAGACCCCGACGATGCCGGGGTTCTCGATGGTCGGGGCGCCGTTCTGGTGCACGCCGGTGCTCGCGAACTCGTCGGCCTGCGCCTCGTACGAGTCGAGCTCGCCGTCGGTGAGCACGCCGGACAGATCCGCCGGGTTGCCCGGATCGGACAGCGCCGCGGCCGTGCGGGTCAGTGCGTCGCGGGTCGTGGCGGCGGCCTCATCCTGCGACAGGGGCGGAGCCGGCTCGGTGTGCGCGCTCGAGGCGCTCTCGGACGGCGAGGCCGACGCGGAGACCCCGGGCGAGGAGCTCGCTGTGGTGCCCGGGGAGGCGCCGCTGGTGCCCTCCTCGGTCGCCCGGGTCCTCGACCGGATGGCGGCGACGGCCACGACGAGCAGCAGGACCACGGCGACGATCGCCGCGACGAGCAGCGTTCTGCGGGAACGGACGGTTGTGAGGGGCATGGGGCACCAACTGACGTGTAGCGGGCGGGTCAGGGTGATGCTACCCCCGAACGGGGCGCTCGGGTGAGCGGGCAGGGGGAGAGCCGCGTCGCGCTGGCCCGCGGCGGGATCGTCGGCTTCGTCGGGGCGGCACTCAGCGCCGTCCTCGGCTTCCTCCTCTCGGTGCTGCTGGCCCGCCTCCTCGGTTCGGCCGGCTCGGGCGTCGTGACCCAGGCCACAGGCGTCTTCTCCCTCGTCATGGCCATGGCCAAGCTGGGCTTCGACTCGGCTGCGATCTACCTCATGCCGCGGTTGCGCGTCGACCGTCCCGAGGAGATCCGCCCCTGCCTCGCCTACATGGGCACCCTCACGGTCGTCATCTCGCTCGTCGTCGTGCTCGTCCTCGAGCTCGTCGCGCCCCTCATCTGGGGCGGGGACGATCCGTCGGTGCGCGACGCGATCCGTGCGATCCTGTGGTTCATCCCCGTCGGCGCGCTGACGGTCGTCGCCGCCGCTGCGCTGCGGGCCCTCGGGAACATGCGCGAGTACGTCCTGGTGCAGAACGTCACCCTGCCGGTGCTGCGGCCGGTGCTCGTCGCCGCGGCGGTCGCGATGGGCGGCTCGCTGACCGTCGTGTCCCTCTCGTGGGCGCTGCCGTTCGCCGTCGTCCTGGTCCTCAGCTGGTTCCTCCTGGTCCGCCACCTGCCCGCCGAGGACCGGACCGGGCCGCAGCAGCGCTGGCCCGGGCGGGGGCGGCGGCGCGCCATCATGGGATTCGCCCTGCCACGCACCCTCTCGGCCGCCCTCGAGCAGGGCCTGACCTGGCTCGACGTCCTCATCGTCGGCCTGCTCGCCGGCAACGGCGCGGCTGGCGTCTACGGCGGCGCCAGTCGTTACATCCAGGCGGGTCTCATCGTCGACACCGCCCTGCGCATCGTCGTCTCTCCGCAGTTCAGCAGACTCATGCACATGGAGCGGATCGGGGAGCTGCGCGCCCTCTACTCCACGGCGACGATCTGGCTGGTGCTCTTCGCCACCCCGATCCACCTGCTCATGGCGATCTTCTCGCCCTGCCTCATGCTCATCCTCGGCCCCGAGTTCCAGCCCGGGTCGTGGGTGCTCGTCATCCTGTGCTGCGGCGCCATGGTCACCTTCTGCGCCGGGAACATCCACTCTCTGCTCATCATGAGCGGGCGCAGCGGTTGGGCGGCCCTCAACAAGGCCGTCGTCCTGGTGGTGAACGTCCTCGGCAACCTCGTGCTCGTCCCGATCATGGGGATCGACGGTGCCGCGCTCAGCTGGGCGGTGTGCATGGTCGTCGACGCCGCGCTGGCCACGGTCCAGGTCGTCCACTTCCTCGACGTCCGCCCGGCCGTCGCCGACGTGCTGCGCCCGCTGCTGGGCGTCGGGGCCTGCGCTGGCATCCCGTCAGGTCTTGTTGCCCTCGCCCTCGGACGGGACTCCCTCCTCGGTCTCGGGCTCGGGATCCTCGTCTCCGGAGTCTGCCTCGGCGCCATGTGCCGCCTCATGCGCGAACCCCTGCACTTGTCAGGGCTCGGTTCAATGCTAGGGTCAAAGATCGGGAGACGACAAGGGTGACCCGTAGGGGTCTTTCACAGCCGATCCTCAGCATCGTCCAATCCTTCCGACAGCTTCTCGTGGCAGCGCTGACGTGGCATAGTGGTGGCCGTCATGCAGTTTCGACACTGCGCCGCCCTCCACCCCGAGGAAGATATGCGCCCCCATCGCATGTGCGTGTCAGCCCTTGTCACGCCGCTCATGATTGTCGCCATGGCCGTGTCCGGCCTCTCTCCTGCGGTCGCCGATCCGGCCGCCGACCAGGGCGGTGCCGCGCCTGCCGCTGCGGGCTCCGAGTCCACCGCCCACGACGGCCGCACCGAGGCAACCGCAGCGGCCTCCTGCTGGGAGATCAAGCAGCACGACCCTGATTCCCCTGATGGTACCTACTGGTTGCAGACGCCCGCCATGGACGCCCCCGGCCAGTTCTTCTGCGACCAGAGCACGGACGGCGGCGGCTGGGTCATGATCGGTCGCGGCCGCGACGGATGGCAGACCCACACCCAGGGCTGGGGCGACCAGTCGCTGCTACTGACCCGCGACCGTTCCGGCGGCAACGTCGACGTCGCCCAGCTGCCGGCTGCCACGGTCGACGGGCTGCTGAACGACCAGCCGGTCTCGGACCTGCCCGACGGCTACCGCGTCGTGCGGGCGGCCGACGCGAAGGGCTCCCAGTGGCAGACCCTCGACATCAAGCCCCATCAGACGCAGGGCTGGGTCTGGCCGTTCAAGACCTACACGACCTATGACTACCGCTTCGGCAACGACTCCTGGACCGGGGCGCAGCAGACCATGGACCAGCCGCTGAACAGGAACTGCAAGTGGTACAGCTTCGGCGGATGCACCACCTCGCTCGACGTGCGCTCCACCTCGGCCAACAACTACGAGACGGGCTGGGCCTACTCGAGCCGTGCGAGCACCGGTGACGGCACTTTCGTCCGCCAGCTGAAGAGCGGCGGAAACCGCTTCCCGTTCTCCGAGGTGTACGTCCGCCCGCGGATCAGCTCCGACGACTCCGGCTTCGCCTCCATCCCCGACACCGGGACGAGCGCGATCCCCTCGCGCACCGACAACGCCGCGTCCGAGTACGCCCAGCGGACGAGCTGGGGCGTGAGCGGCAATCTCACCGGCTCGGTCGCCGAGGGCAGTATCCAGGTGCAGGCCTTCGCCCAGGTCGGCGGCACCATGTTCGTCGGCGGCAACTTCACCGGCGTCCAGCAGGGCTCGTCGGGCCAGGTGCATCCCTCGAAGGCGCTCGCCGCCTTCGACGCGAGCACGGGCGAGTGGAACAGCGCGCTCTCCTTCGACTTCAACAACCAGATCCACGACCTGCTGGCCCTGCCCAACGGGGAGCTCCTCGTCGCAGGCGACTTCACCTCTGTCAACGGCTCGGCGCACTCCGGGACGGTCGTCATCAACCCGACCACCGGCGCCGTGGACGAGTCCTGGGACCTCCAGGTCGTCAACCGCCTGTCGAGTGGCGTCCTGTCCGTCAAGACGCTGGCCACCGACGGCGCCAACATCTACCTCGGCGGCGCCTTCACCCATCTGTCCGGTCAGGGCGTCTCGAACTCCTACGGGCGCTCCGCCGCCCGCGTCTCGCTGAGCGGGCGGCCCGACCGCTCGTGGAACCCCGAGTTCAACGGCAGCGTCTGGGGCTCGGCGGTCGATCCGTCCAGCGGCAAGTACTTCGCCGGCGGCTTCTTCTCGAAGTCGCGGAGCACCCCCGTCAAGTGGGCGGCCTCGATCCTCACGAGCCCGGGCGCCGCGGTCGACACCTCGTTCACCTTCGTCGGCTCGGTCACGACGGATTACTACAAGTACACCCGTCCGAAGAAGATGTACCAGGAGTCCGTCAACGCCGTCGGAGGGAACGTCTTCTTCGGCGGCTCCGAGCACAGCCTGTTCCGCTACGACATCGCCTCGATGACCCGTCAGTCCGGCTCGGTCACGCTGGCCAACGGCGGTGACATCCAGGCCATCGAGTCGCACGGCGGCGTCACCTACGCGTCCTGCCACTGCTCCGACTTCGCCTACCAGGACGCCTACAGCTGGGACAACCTGCCCGGTGAGGACTGGACCGAGGCCGACCCGATCCGCTGGGTCGGCGCCTGGGACTCCGCCACGGGCAAGCAGCTGAACTGGACCCCCTACAACCTGAGCTCCAAGCGCGCGACCGGCGCCTGGGCCCTCAAGGTCACCGACGGCGGCACCCTGTGGGTCGGCGGCGACTTCACCAACTCGTACACCTCGCTCACGGGCCGGCAGTGGAACGGCGGCTTCGCCCTCTACGGCCCCCGCGATGACGAGCCCACCGAGGCCCCGGGTCGGCTTCGCGTCACCGGCTCCGCCTCCGACACCGTGAACCTCGCCTGGGACGCCGTCCCCGGCGCCACGAAGTACGAGGTGCTGCGCGACGACCGCACCATCGCCACGACGACGGCCACCTCGCTGACCGTTCCGCGCGGCGGCGACCAGCGCTACTTCGTCCGCACCGTCGACGACAACGGCAACATCAGCGCCTCCTCGACCGTGGCCACCGCCTCCGGCTCCGGCGGGGCCGAACCCGCCACCCCGGTCCTGCTCGACGACACCGGCACCTGGTCCTACCTGCCCAGTGCCACCGTCCCCGCCGACGACTGGACGGCAGCCGACTACGACGACTCGGCCTGGAGCACCGGCGCGGCCCCGATCGGTTACGGCGACTCGGCGCTGACCACGACGATCACCCCCGGGGCCGCCTCGCGTCGACCGATCACGACGTACTTCCGAAGTTCCTTCACCGTGCCCGACACGACGTCGCTCGCCGGGGTGTCCGTCTCGTACGTCGCCGATGACGGTGCGGTGGTCTACGTCAACGGCACCGAGGTCAGCCGCACCCGCATCGACGCCGGCCCCGTGCGCGCCGACACCCGCGCCAATGCGATCGCCAGGACCTCCGACGCGCGCGCCCACCGCACGGTCGTCACCGTGCCCGCCGACTCGCTCGTCGCTGGCGAGAACACCATCGCCGTCGAGGAGCACGTGAACTACCGCTCCAGCGCCTCCATGACGATGCAGGCCCGGGTCACCCGCATCGAGCGGGCCCAGGACGCCGACGGGGCGGCCGACCGCGCCGGGGCCTCCGACCAGGCCGGTCAGGACGCCGACGAGGCCGACCAGGCCACCGATCCCGCCGGCGCCGATGACCGGGCCGCCGATGACCGGACCGGCGACGACCGGGCCGCCGACGACCAGGGGGCTGGGGACCGGGAGGCCGCCGACGCCCGTGGCGCCGACGGCGGCACCGGCTCCGCGAAGGATCCGGGCGCCGCTCCGGCGACTGGCATGCCCTTGGTCCCGGTCGACGCGACCACCGCCACCGGCGAGATCGTCCCGGCGGGCTCCGAGTGGTCCTACCGCTACGAGACCACCGCTGCCGACGACGGCTGGAGCAAGGACGCCGATCTGAGCGGCTGGCGGACCGGCAGGGCCCCGTTCGGCTGGGACTCCCGCAACAGCACGATCAACACCCCGCTCGAGAAGGGCGTGGCGAGGACCGCGTACTTCAGCCGCGACGTCGACCTGGGCGCGCTCACCGACTCCACGAGGCTGACCCTCAGGGTCCGCGTGGACGACGGCGCCGTGATCCGCGTCAACGGCACCGAGGTCGGGCGCCTGCGCATGGAGTCCCGGGACGTCGACCACGATGGCAGGCCCGACAACGTGATCAGCTTCACCGACAGCGCCACGCAGGAGGTCACCGCCGCCTGCGCGTCCGCCGACGAGAACATGTTCACCGTGGAGCTGGACCGCTCGCAGCTGACCGACGGCGTCAACCGCATCGGCGTCGAGACCCACTCCAACAGTCGGATGGCCTCCTCGCTCACCTTCGACGCGACGGCGACCCTGGAGCGCTGAGCGCGATGACGGATCGGTGCCCGGGGGGCCTGGACCGGGAGTTCCTCGAGCGGTTCGCGCGCGAGGCCGGGCGCCCCGGTGCGGTGGTCACCTGGCTCAACCACTGGTCGCTCCTGCACGCCGACTGGCCCGCCCTGTCCCGGATGCGGCTCATCGGCTTCGACGGCACCCTCCTCCAGATGGTGCTGCACCACCACGGCCACCGGGTCGGGCGGAGTTCCGCGGACCTGGTGCTGCCGATCGTCCTCGACGAGGTCCTCGCCCCGGACGACAGGGTCGCCCTCATCGGGGCCGCCCCCGGCGTCGCGGCCGCCGCGGCGGGGCGCCTCGGCCGGCACCCCGCGATCGTCTTCGACGGCTACGGGGGGCTCGAGGCCCTGCTGGCCGATCCGTCGGCCCTCGTCGACGTCGCGCCGCGCCTGGTCGTCATCGGACTGGGGGCCGGACTCCAGGAGAGGGTCGCCCTGCAGATCCACGAGTGGCTGCCCGACGCGGCGGTCGTCACCGCCGGCGGCTGGCTCGACCAGCTCGACCACGCCGAGCAGTACTTCCCCGGCTGGGTGCACCGCATGCGCCTGGGCTGGGCCTGGCGCATCGTCCACGAACCGCGTCGGCTGTGCGGGCGCTACACGATCGAGGCCGCCCGCTTCCTCCTCGGGGCCGGCGCGCTCGTCGAGCTGCTCGAGACGATCGGCCCCTTCAACGGGCTGGGCATCGACCGCTGCACCGCGCCGGGCCCCGCGGGCCGCTGGGACGGGACGGGCGCCGCTCCTGCGGCGTCCGCGGCCCTGCTCCGCGGGGCCCGGCGCCCGGGGGCGTGAGCCGGCTCGCGGATGACCGCACCGGCCCGTGCGTGCCGCAGGCCGGGCCCTCTTCCCGGTCGGCCGGAGCCCGCCCGGCTCCGCTCTGGCCGGTCTGTTCGCTCCCCGGGGCCGACCGGTCCGCGGCGTCCGCATCACGACACGGCGTCGATGGCCCCGTCGCGATCGCGCCGGCCCGTGAACCGCCGTCCCCGGGGGCGCTCTCCGGCATAGGATGGGCGCGTGACTGACCCCCAGTATGCAGATCTCGGTCTTCCCCTCCTCCACGCCGGCAAGGTCCGCGAGCTCTACTCGCTGCCGGACCGCCCCGGGCGGATCCTCATGGTCGCCACCGACAACATCTCGGCCTTCGACCATGTCCTCGACTCCACGATCCCCGACAAGGGGATCATCCTCACCCGACTCTCCCTGTGGTGGTTCAACCGCCTCTCGGGCATCGTCGCCAACCACGTGGCGAGTACCGACGTCCCCGAGGCCGTCAAGGGCCGCGCCGTCATCGTCCAGGAGCTCGACATGATCCCCGTCGAGTGCGTCGCCCGCGGCCACCTCACCGGATCCGGCTGGGAGGAGTACCGGAGCACCGGCATGGTCTGCGGCGTGAGGCTGCCCGAGGGCCTGCACGACGGCTCGGAGCTGCCCGAGCCGATCTTCACGCCCGCCATGAAGGCCCCCGTCGGCGAGCACGACGAGAACGTCACCTTCGACGAGATGGTCGATCGCCTCGAGGTGCCCGACGACGGCGAGCGGGTCCGCAACCTCACGCTGTCCCTCTACCGCGCCGCCGCGCCGGTGGCCCGCAAGCGGGGCATCATCCTGGCCGACACGAAGTTCGAGTTCGGCAAGCTCCCGGACGGCACGATCGTGCTCGCCGACGAGGTGCTCACGCCCGACTCGTCCCGCTTCTGGGACGCCGGGGCCTACGACGAGGACGGCTCCCTCGTGAGCTTCGACAAGCAGTACCTGCGCGACTGGCTGCTCAACGACTCCGGCTGGGACCGCGGCTCCGGCGCCCGGCCGCCTGCGCTGCCCGACGAGATCGTCCAGGCCACCCGGGCCCGCTACCTCGAGGCCTACGAGCGGCTGACCGGCGAGCGGCTGGCCGTCTGAGCGGCCCCGCACGATAAGGTTCTGATCATGTCACGAGTTGTTGTGGACGTCATGCCCAAGCCCGAGATCCTGGATCCCCAGGGCAAGGCCATCACCGGTTCGCTCGCGCGGCTCGGCTTCGACGGCCTGTCGGTGCGGCAGGGCAAGCGCTTCGAGATCGAGGTCGACGGGGCCATCACCGACGAGCGTCTGGCGCAGATCCACGAGGCCGCTGAGAAGCTCCTGGCCAACACCGTGATCGAGGCCTTCGCCGTCCGCGTCGAGGAGGACTGACATGGCGCGGATCGGCGTCGTCACCTTCCCCGGTACCCTCGACGACCAGGACGCGCTGCGCGCCATCAGGATCTGCGGCGCCGAACCGGTCGGCCTCTGGCACGCCTCGGACGACCTCCAGGGCGTCGACGCGGTCGTCCTGCCCGGAGGCTTCAGCTACGGCGACTACCTGCGGTGCGGCGCCATCGCCCGTTTCGCTCCGGTCATGGACGAGGTCATCGCGGCGGCGGGGCGGGGCGTGCCGGTCCTCGGCATCTGCAACGGCTTCCAGGTGCTGTGCGAGTCGCACCTGCTGCCCGGCGCCATGATCCGCAACGAGTGCCGCAGGTTCATCTGCCGCGAGCAGCGCCTGCGCGTCGAGACCGACGACACGACGTGGACCTGCGCCTTCGTCCCCGGCGAGGAGATCAGCATCGTGCTGAAGAACGGCGAGGGCAACTACATGTGCGACGACGACACCCTCGAGGCCCTCGAGGACAACAGGCAGGTCGTCTTCCGCTATCTCGACAACCCGAACGGCTCGCGGGCCGACATCGCCGGTGTGACGAACCGGAGCGGCAACGTCGTGGGCCTCATGCCCCACCCCGAGCACAACGTCGACGAGCTCATCGGCACGTCGCTCGACGGGCGCCGCTTCTTCGAGTCCGTCCTCCAGTTCCTCGCGGCCCGCGTCTGAGCCGTCGGGCCCCTCAGGCCTCGACGACGGCCTGCGCTGTCGCCGCGTCCACGACGACGTCGGTCATGAGACCGGCGCCGAGGACGGTGCGGATGGCCGGCGACTTCGCAGGGTCGGCCGCCACGAGCAGGCGCCGGCGGATGCGGCGCAGCTCGTTGAACGGCAGTCCGGTCGAGCGCGCGTTGACGTCGATGCGGTCGGTGCTGGAGTCGGTGCGGAAGAAGATGCCGCCCAGGTTGCCCACGACGTGCTCGCGCTCCATCTGCGCCATGTCGGCGGCGGTCAGGTAGCCGGAGTCGTAGAGATGCCCGGGCAGCTCGCCGTCGGGCGTGCCGACGCTGGTGAGCAGCAGGTCGGCCCCGGCCCGCAGGGCCAGCACCTGCTGGATGGACTTCTCCCGCCACATCGCGGCGCGCGTGCTCGCCGAGTCGAAGAAGGCGGGCACGGGGAAGTAGTGCACCTGGGCGTCGAAGGCGTTGCCGATGCGGTCGAGGATGAGCCCGGCGTAGTTGGTGCCGAGCGTGGCCACATTGCCCGAGCCGTGCAGCTGGACGATCTGCATGTCGGGGACGGGGTGAGGGCGGAGCTGGAGCGAGATGTTCTCGACCGTGCTGCCCCAGGCGACGGCGAGGATGACGCCGGGTCGGACGAAGGCGTCGAGCCAAGAGGCCGTCTGGACCGCGACGGCCAGCATCCGTTCCCGGGCGGTCTCGGAGTGCTCGACGGGGGCGACGGTGGCGCTCACGCCGTAGCGCTGCTCGAGCTCGTGACGCAGCTGGTCGGTGGGACCCTCCTCGCGGTGCACGGTGAACTGGATGACGCCCGTCGCGCGGGCCCGGGCCAGCATGCGCGAGACCGTGGAGCGCGAGACGCCGAGCTCGGCGCCGACCTCCTCGACCTTCTTCCCCTGCACCCAGTAGAGCTCGGCGGCGTCGGCCAGACGCGCGCGCTCGACGGGGCGCAGCGCCCGGCTCGTCCTGCCCGACTGTCCGACGATCATGCGATGACTTCCTGGATCGAGGGCCCGCAGGTGCGCGGGTGCCTCCTCGGCGAGGCGACTCCCAGCATACCGCCACACTGTCAACAATGCGATATTTTCCCAAAATCTCGCATCAAGACCCTCTCATATGGATAATGATGAGAATTTGTGTAGTCTTGTCTCGTCTCGGGGCTCCTCCCGACTCGTACACATCGTCCACCGCACACCAGATGGGGCACGCATGTCATCGTCGACACTTCACCACGAGGAGCGTCCCACGCATTATCGCTGGGTCGTCCTCACCGTCATCTTCATCACCTACGTGATCTGCATGGCCGACCGCTCCAACATCGGCGCCGTCCTGCCGATGATCAAGGGCGAGTTCGAGATCTCGAACTTCGCCTCGGGCGCCATCTCGAGCTTCTTCTTCCTCGGCTACGCGATCTCCCAGATCCCCGCCGGCCTCGTCATGACGAAGAAGGGCACCCGCCACATCGTCTCGCTGGCCGTCCTGCTCTTCTCGATCATCACCTTCTGCATGGGCTTCGCGACCACCGCCGTGGCCCTGCTCGTGCTGCGCCTGCTGCTCGGCCTCATGGAGGGCCCGACCCCGGTCGGCATGACCTCCACCGTCAACGCCTGGTTCCCGCCCAAGGAGAAGGGCACGGCCACCGGCGTCTACATCGCCTCGACGCAGTTCGCGCCGATCATCGTGCCGATCATCGCCGTGGCCCTGGCCAACGCCCAGGGCTGGCGCTCGGTGTTCCACTGGTTCGCCGTCCCCGGGGTGGTCATGGCGATCGTCTTCTTCCTCGTCCAGCGCACCCACCCCGGCCAGTCCAGGTGCGTCAACGCCGCCGAGCTCGCCCGCATCACGAGCACCGACACCGGTGGGACCGAGAAGAGGGTCGACTTCGGCGACATGGGCTGGATCGACCGCCTCATCCGGCTGCGCGACGAGAAGCCGCTCGACACCAACGGCAGGATCATGCGGTCCTGGAACATCTGGGGCAACACCATCGCCTACTTCTTCATGAACAACGTGCTGTACGGCATGCTCACCTGGATCCCCTCGTACCTGGTGACCGCCCGCGGCTACAACTTCATCAAGATGGGCTTCGTCGCCTCCGCCCCGTCCATCGGCGGCCTGGTCGGCGCCCTCGTGGGCGGCGTCGTCTCCGATCGCGTCTTCCGCGGGCGCCGCAAGCCCACCATGCTCATCACCGCCCTCATGACCGCTGTCATGATGGTCGTCGTGCTCGTCGTCCCGCAGAACACGGTCCTGGTCGTCGGCTCGCTGATCCTCACCGGCTTCTTCCTCAACATCGGCTGGCCCATGTTCACCGCCTACGCGATGAACCTCACGACCGACGGGACCTACCCCTTCGCCATCTCGGTCATCAACTCCGGCGGCAACCTCGGCGGCTTCTTCGCCCCGATCATCGTCGGCGCCCTGCTGGACGCCTTCGGGGGCAACTACACGGTGGCCTTCAGCTACTTCGTCGTCGTCCTGCTCATCGGCCTCGTGCTGATCCTCACCCTCACCGAGGGGCGGCCCGCGCCCAAGGTCGGGGCCGCCACCGCGACCCGGGCCTGATCTGCGACGATGAACCCTGCACAAGGAGGTGCCGACTCATGGCGAATGTGGGAATCGTCGCGGACGACCTGACCGGCGGAACGACGGTCGGCGCGCTCATCGCCCGGGAGGGCGTGCCCGCCACCGTGTTCTTCGACCCCTCGTACGTCGCGACCACGCCCCTGCCCGACAACGCCGCCGCGATCGTCAGCACCGACTCGCGCCCGCTGTCCGCCGGGGTGGCCTTCGGGAGGGTGCGCGACGCGACCCGGATCCTCGAGGAGCAGGGCGCCCGGATGTTCGCGAAGCGCATCGACACGACGGTCCGCGGCGGCGTGGGGCCGGAGGTCGAGGGCATGCTCTCGGCCCTGGGCTCCGAGTACATGGCGGTCGTCGTGCCGGCCATGCCCCAGTCGCGGCGCGTCGTGATCGAGGGCTACTCGCTCATCGACTCGGTGCTCCTGACCCGCACCGGCGTCGCGCAGGACGTGCGCACGCCGGTGCACCAGGCCCACCTGCCCACCCTCTTCCGCGAGCAGTTCAAGGCCGGGCTCGGGCACGTGAGCATCAGGCCCGTCATCTCGGGCAGGCAGGCCATCAAGCACGAGCTCGTCGAGCTGCGCCGCGAGGGGACCCGGATCTTCCTCGTGGACGCGTTGAGCATCGACGACGTCGACCAGATCGCCCAGGCCGTCGTCGACCTCGGCTGGCCGATCGTCTGCGTCGACCCGGGCCCGTTCACCGACCGCGTCGCGGTGCACGCGGGGGCCATCCGGCCCGCCGAGGTGCCGCAGCGCGTCACCCGCCTCGACCCGGTGCCGGGCGAGACGGGCACGGTGCTCGTCGTGGCGGGCAGCGCCACGCGGGTGACCCACAACCAGATCACCAGGCTGGCCGAGGCGCCCGGGGCCGTCACGCTCTCGGTCGACGTCCTGGCGATGCTCGACAGGGACGTCTCGACCCACGAGGCCGAGTGCCGCAGGGCGGAGGCGGAGGCCCGCCGTCTGCTCGACGAGGCCGCCGCGCCGCCGCGCGTCATGATCTGCGCGCTCGACACCGTCTACAGCGGCACGACCACGCCGAAGGCCGTCATGGAGGAGCTGTCCGGCCTCACAGGCCCCGAACCGGCCAAGCGGCTCACCGTACGCTTCGGCGCCCTGGCCCGGCGCGTCCTCGACGTCATCGGCAGGCAGGACTGCGCAGGCCTGTACCTCACCGGCGGCGACGTCATGGTGGCCGGCTGCGAGGCCTTCGGGGCCAAGGGCATCACCCTCGTCGACTACGTCATTCCGCAGGTCGACCAGGGCATCATCACCGGCGGCCCCTACGAGGGGCTCCCCGTCGTCTGCAAGGGCGGTCTGACGGGCACCGAGGTCACCGCCGTTCAATCCGTCAACCGAATCCTCGACGAAAGGATGCGCACTCATGGCGCACACGCGTAAGCCCACCATGGCGATCACCATGGGCGATCCTGCCGGCATCGGCCCGGAGATCACCCTCAAGACGATCCAGGACGAGCGGATCCACGACATCTGCGATCCCTTCGTCATCGGCAGCGCCGACTCCCTCGAACGGGCCGCCGAGATCCAGGGCGTCAGGGATCTGAAGCTCAACGTCATCACCGAGCCGGAGCAGGCGAGGAACGAGTTCGGCACCGTCGACCTCCTCGAGACCGGCGTCGAGCCCGACGCGACGATCGGGTTCGGCGCGATCCAGGTCGCCGCGGCCAGGCGCGCCTACTCGTACATCGAGAAGTCGATCGAGCTCGGCATGGCCGGTCGCATCGACGGCGTCTCCACGGCCCCGATCAACAAGGCCGCCCTCAAGGCGGCCGAGGTGCCCTACATCGGCCACACCGAGATCTACCAGGCGCTCACCGGCTCGCCGTACGCTTTGACGATGTTCAACGTGCACAGGCTGCGCGTCTTCTTCGTCAGCCGGCACGTCTCGCTGCGCGAGGCCTGCGACCTGGCCAGCCACGACCGCATCCTCGAGTTCCTCGGGAACATCGACACCGAGCTGAAGAAGTTCGGCTTCGAGCACCCGTCGATCGGCGTCGCTGCCCTCAACCCGCACGTCGGCGAGGGCGGCCTGTTCGGCACCGAGGAGATCGAGCACATCGCGCCGGCCGTCGAGGACGCCCGGGCCCTCGGCATCGACGCGCACGGCCCGGATTCGGCCGACGCGATCTTCGCGTTCAACCTGGACGGCCACTACGACGCCATCCTGTCGATGTACCACGACCAGGGTCACATCGCCTGCAAGACGCTGGACTTCCAGAACGCCGTCACGCTGACCCTCGGCCTGCCCTTCATGCGCAGCTCGGTCGACCACGGAACGGCCTTCGACATCGCCGGCAAGGGCATCGCCCAGGGCGAGTCGATGATCGAGTCGACGCGCGTGGCCGCCGTCTACTCCCAGATGCAGATCGACGCGAGGGCCGAGGCCTCCCGCCCCTGATCTTCCCGGGCCCGGCCCCCGTCCGAAGCCCGGGCCGCTCGGGCTCGCCCCCGTCGGAGGGCGGAGCGACCCGGGGCGGGCCGGGTCGTGCCGCGAGCACGCGCGGCCCGGCCGTCCCGCCCCCGCATGAGTCGTACCCGCATGAGTCATATAGGATCGGCGGCGAAGTGGCGGCGTCGCCGCGAGCCCGCCGCCACCGATCGCCGCGGAGCGCACCGCGCACCGTCCACACCGCGCACCGTCTCAGAATCACACACCGTCTCGGACGAGAGGAATCCCATGAAGCTCATCTTCGGGTGCGACCCCAATGCCGCCGAGTTCAAGAAGGCCCTCATGGCCAGGGCCGTCGAGCTGGGCCACGAGGTCGAGGACTACGGCTCCGACGACCCGATCTACGCCAACGTGGCCACCAGGGTCGCCGAGGACGTCGTGGCCGGCGGGGCCGACCGCGGCGTCGTCGTCTGCGGCACGGGCATCGGCGTCTCGATCGCCGCGAACAAGGTCCGCGGCGCCTACTGCGCCTGCGTCGCCGACGTCTACCAGGCCCAGCGGGCGACCCTGTCCAACAACGCCAATCTCATCGCCATGGGCTCCCAGGTGCTCGGCATCGAGACCGCGAAGGTCCTTCTGGAGAACTACCTGGCCAACGAGTTCGACCCCGCCTCGCGCAGCGGCGTCAAGGTCGCCCGCATCTGCGAGTACGAGACCGAGCACTGAGGCCGCGCCGAGGCGAGGGGGAACCGATCGTGAACAGGCCGATCGTCGCGGTGAGCCTCAAGATGTACTTCGAGCGCCCCCGCACGCTGGAGTACGCCCGTTCGCTCGTCGAACTGGTCGGCGCCGAGCGGGGCCTGTCGGACGCCGTCCGTCTGGCGGTCCTGCCCGACTTCCTGACCATTGCCGAGACGGGGGCGATCCTGGACGGCTCGGGCATCCTGCTCGGCGCCCAGGACCTCTGCCAGGACGACCGGGGCGCCCGCACCGGCGAGGTGTCGGGCGTCGACCTGGCGGCCCTCGGCGTCCGGGTCGTCGAGGTGGGGCATGCCGAGCGGCGCACGATCTACCGCGAGGACGACGCGATGGTCGCCGCGAAGACGGCCGCCGCCGCCCGCAACGGCATCGTCCCGCTGCTGTGCATCGGCGAGGCGGAGCGCTCCACCGAGGCCGAGGCCGCCGCGAAGTGCGTCGGGCAGGTGCGTTCGGCCCTGGCCGACGCCCGGCCGTCCGAGCTCTGGCTGGGCTACGAGCCCCACTGGGCGATCGGCGCGCCGGCCCCGGCCCCGTCCGAGTACGTCTCGGCGGTGTGCCGGGGGATCCGCGAGGGTCTGTCCGACGTGCCCGGGCTCAGCCTGCTGTACGGCGGCTCGGCCGGTCCGGGTCTGCTCGGCACCCTCGACCCGGCCATCGACGGCCTCTTCCTGGGGCGGTTCGCCCACGACCCGGACGCATTCGTCTCGGTCGCCGGGGAGGCGCGCGAACGCGCGGGGTGCTGAGCGGCGGGTTCCCGCCCGTTGGTGCCCGCCGGCGCCGGCACGGCTGTTTCCCAGTCAGCGGGCCCTCCGCCGTGTTCCAAACCGGGCATCACTCGTTCTCGGGCGCCGCACCATATTCTGGCCGCACCATATTCTGAGAGGGGATCGCCAATGATCCTCGTGCGGGTTCGTGGGGAGGACGTCATGCCAGGTGGAGCCGGGGGAGTGAGCGCATGAGAGCCCCCACGTCTCGCGCAGATGCCCACCAGACGAGGCTCATGGTCAGGGTCGCCCGCATGTACTACGAGCAGGGGCTTCGCCAAACCGAGATCTCGTCTCGTCTGCATCTGTCGGCGTCGAAGGTCTCGCGGCTCCTGAAAAAAGCCGCCTCCACCGGTGTGGTGCGGACGGTCGTGTCGCTCCCCGCGGGCGTTCACGCTGAGCTCGAGGAGCAGCTGGAACGTGCCTACGGGCTCGACGAGGTGGTTGTCACTGACGCGCGGGGCTCCCACGAGCAGGTTCTCTCTTCGCTCGGCGCAGCTGGAGCCGCGTACCTTGAGAACAGTCTGACGACCGGTTGCGTGCTGGGCGTGTCGGCATGGAGTGAGAGCCTCATGCGCGTCGCTCAGGCGCTTCCTCGGCTCGCGAATGCGGCAGTCGATGAGGTCGTGCAGCTGGATGGCGGCGCCGGACACGCCGCCGCTCAGATCGAGGCCTCGCAGATGCTGGGTCTGTTCGCCACCAAGATGGGTGCCAAGCCCGTTGTCATCCCAGCGCCGGGGGTGGCGACGAACAGGACTGTCCATGACGCGCTGACCGATGACCCCAGCGTGGTCGAGGCCATGTCGCGCTGGCGTGCCGTGACCGTTGCGCTGGTGAGTGTCGGCTCGCTGTCCTCTTCGACACTGGTGAGGCCGGGGGGCACCTACGCGTCGGCTCATGACCTGGCAGAGCTGGAGAAGGCTGGGGCAGTCGGCGACGTGTGCTTCCGCTTCTTCGACGCTGAGGGTCAGGCGATCCGATCGGCCTTCGACGACCGGGTGATCGGGATGGATCTTGATCAACTGCGGAAGATCCCTCGTCGCATTGCTGTGTGCGGTGGATCGGAGAAGATCGAGGCGATCATGTCGGCACTGCGCGGGGGCCTGGCGAGCGTCCTCATCACGGATCTCGGTGTGGCCGAGTCTCTCGCTGCGGGTGACGTCGGCTGAGCAGCGCCTGGCCACGGTCAGCACATCCTCGTGCGGAAGAGCCCATGTCGGGCAGTGACTGGCAGCGACCGGGCAACCATTCCGGAGCCATGCTCTGTTCGATGCGGCTCTGCCCTTGCCATCCCAGCTAAATGACAGTAATATCAGCCCTGCAAGATCTTGCAATCATAGACGACTGGTGGGCCTCGAGGGCGAGGTCCGCCTGCCCAAGGAGACCGACATGCTTGTCAACCTGAAAGAGATGCTGACCGACGCGACGAGGAACCGTTACGGAGTGGGCTGCATCAACGCCCCGAACACGACGTACCTGCGGGCGCTCATCGATGCAGCCGAAGAAGTGAACATACCGCTGGTCATCGACCATGCCGAGGTGCACGATCCGCTCATCCCGCTCGAGCGGATCGCCCCGGACCTCATCGGCTGTGCACGTCGTGCAAAAGTGCCGGTCGCCGTGCACGTCGACCACGGCGAATCCATGAACTTCATCATGCGTGGTGTCAACAACGGGTTCACCTCGGTCATGTATGACTGCTCGAAGCTCACGTTCGAGGAGAACGTCAGCAGGGTCAAAGCCTTCATCGAGATGGTCCGTCCTGCCGGAATCAGCGTCGAGGCCGAACTGGGCGAGATGCCCACTACGCTCAATGACACCCATGGCGGCTCGAGTGCTTCGACCGCGTACACGGACCCGGACCTTGCCCATGAGTTCGTGGAACGAACCGGGGTTGACGCCCTGGCCGTCACATTCGGCACCTCGCATGGGATCTACGAGAAAGAACCCGTGCTTGATTTCGAACATCTCAAGAGGCTGCGTGAAGCCACTGGGGAGACGCCTCTTGTCATGCACGGCAGCTCTGGTGTCCCACTGCCAGACATCACCAAAGCGGTGGCCGGTGGTATTTCCAAGGTGAATTACTACTCCTATCTGGCAGTTGAATCCTCGCGGTTCGCCGGTGAAGTCATCGAGGCGGACCGGGCCGAAGGGAGACCCACGTTCTACCACGAACTGGTCGAAAAAGTCTACGTCCACACGAAGGCCGAGGCGAAGAAACTCTACGGCGCGTTTCTCAATGGGTTCGAGTACCGAAGGGCTCGAAATGATGAGTGACGAACATGGGGTCGTGAGTCCGGACATCATCAGACTGGACATGCGACCGCCGAATGATTTCGAGGATCTGGTTCGTCAAGCGGCGGCCACCCTGGATGAGGCGGGACGGATCGTGGACAGGGAGGTTTTCGTTCAAGATCTGTACCGGCGTGAGCGCGAGGGGTCGACCTACATGGGCAACGGGATAGCGATTCCGCACACTCGGTCGGCGGGGGGCCTGGCGGCCTCGGTGTGCATTTATCGACTGGCGGCGCCCATGCACTACGTGTCACATGGCGAGGAGGGCGAGGTGGACAAGGTGTTCGTGATCGCCATGCCTGAAGGGTCCGGCAACGAGCACCTCAGGGTCCTTGCCAGACTCGCCCGCAACCTCGTGGACAAGGAATTGTTGTCCGCATTCGATAATGCACTGAGAAATGATGAAGTCGCCGATCTCTTCGACGGCATGGGGTAGGAGGAGTCGATGATGAGACTGGTCGCGGTCACCTCGTGCGCAACGGGGATTGCTCACTCGTACATGGCGGCAGAGGCGTTGGAACGACTCGCCCAGGAGCATGGCCTCGAAGTGAGGGTCGAGATACAGGGTGCCTTGGGCATAGAGAACAGGCTCGGTCCGGAGGACATAGCCAATGCCGATGTCATCATCTTGGCCAATGATGTCGCCATCGCGGATGTCGAGAGATTCGCCAGCCGGAAGAACGCAACAGTCAAAGTATCACCGCATCAGGTGATTCAGAGCCCTGAAGCACTCTATCGAGCGCTAGTGAAACGTGGCCTCATCGGGGAGGAAGAAAATGAATAGGGCGAAAGAAGAGGGTCGCGAGCTCATGCAGGCTCTCCTCACAGGAGTTTCGTACATGATTCCGTTCGTGGTGGCCGGAGGTATCCTCATTGCGTTGGGGTTCGCCTTCGGGGGCATCTACGTCGGAGATGGTTCTGGATTCTGGGCCGATGTCTATGCCTGGGGTCAGGCCTCGATGGGGCTCATGACCGCTGTTCTCGGCGGCTACATCGCCTACGCGCTGGCAGACAAGCCGGCAATCGTTGGTGGTTTCGTGGCCGGAGCGATGGCCAACTCGCTCGGGGCGGGTTTCCTCGGCGCCATCATCGGCGGTATTGCCGCCGGCTACCTGGTGCGGCAGCTCAAGAAGATCAGGTTGCCTGCAGTGCTGCAATCACTGCTCCCAGTGCTCATCATCCCCGTCGTGAGTGTCCTCATCATCGGTGCCTTCATGCAGTACGTCATCGGCGTTCCCTTCGCCTGGCTCAATGGAACCATGCAGTCCTGGCTGCTCAACATGTCCGGTGGTGCCAAGGTGGTACTGGGCATCGTTCAAGGCGCCATGCTCGCATTCGACATGGGCGGTCCTGTCAACAAGGCGGCTTATGCCTTTGCCCTGGCTGCTGCGGAAAGCGGCAACTGGGCCCCCATGGCTGCGAATTTCATCGCCTCGATGTCTCCTCCGCTCGGCCTCGGTGTTGCTGCGCTGATCGCACCCAAACGGTTCACGAAGGCCGAACGGGGTTCAATGGGCGGCCTCCTCGTCGGTGGCGTGGGCATGATCACCGAGTTCGCCATCCCCTTCGCCGCCGCAAATCCCTTCCGGGTCATCCCATCGCTCATGGTCGGCAGCGCGTTCGGGGCTTCGCTCAGTTACATCGCCGGGCTGACGATGCAGGCGCCCCATGGCGGGCTCTTCGTCCTGCCGCTGTGCAACCGTCCGCTCATGTTCCTGCTGATCCTCCTGTTCTCCGCATTAGTCACGGCAGGCATGCTCGTGCTCCTCCTGCCGAGATCGGCCAGGGCTGAGGGCGGGGCCTCTGCTGTCGGCGGCCTGGGCGACCTGATGGGATCTTCTGCCATGGCGACACGCTCAGCCGCCGGGGAAACGGATTTCGATGACATCGAGACGCTCGATCTCGACACCGATGAACAGCTCTGGTCGGGAGACCAGAACAATTGACACAAGAAGGTTCATTCACAAGATCCTGCACGGAGGCGTCACCACTTGTCGCGCCCTCGGCCGCCGATGCCGTGAATGAGTTTCAAGATTGGGAGTTCACCATGACAAGATTCCAGGATGTACTCGAACGCTTCCCCTTCGAACCCGCTGAGAAGAGAACTCTTCTCATCAGGAAAACCGACTATCTTCATCATATATATCCTCCGGACAATGCATTCACCAGCGACAACAATTATTTGATAGTGTCCACCGACACTCTTCTCGTCGGGATCTACGAACTAGCGCCCGGGGCGTCATTCGAGCCGATCGACATCCATCCCGGCGATGAGATGTACTATATTCTTGAGGGGCCGGTGGTCCAGAAGAGCAACTATGGTCAGTATGTCGAGTTGCAGACCGATGAGGGCCTGCTCATCCCTCAAGAGACGTGGCATCAGGGGAATAACTTCTCCAACCACAAGGTCAGGGTCCTCTTCTTCATCGCTCCCAAGGCGTGGGGCGAGGACGTCCCGCCGAAGATCTTTCCTGCGGCGGATGACACGAAGACCTTCAAGGGTCGCAAGAACAGCGAGATCCCGAGTGTCGCCGGTCGTTCGGGGATCAACCCGCTTCCCACCACTGACGACCTGGGTCGCTTCCCGGTCGATGGAGCCGCGGCGCGAATTCATCCGACCAATATTTATCGGATCGGCGACCGTGAGAAGCTGGTCACGCTCATGGGCAACGACAGCCCCATGCTCATGAAATTCACGGTGAGCACGGATTTCGCCCACATGGGTGAGATGATCGTACCGCCCGGGGGCGGCAAAGGGCCGCGTTGCTCCGAGCCCATGTCCCACCAGGGCGATCTCGTGCTCTACTGCATGGAGGGTCCCATCACGGTCAACTTCCCCGATCGCCGGGACTGCCTGATCCTGGAGCCCGAGGAGTCCATCTTCATTCCAGCCGGGGTGAGCTATCAGCTGGTCAATTTTGACGGACATCCGGTCCGAGCGATTTTCAGTATCGCGCCGGGTCTGTGATGCGGTGGGCCGGTGCTCAACTCCCGAACGGGCCTTGACCGCGAGGGGCCCGTCACCTCCAACTGGTGACGGGCCCCTCGCTCTGGCGAGCCGGGCGTGCCCGTGGGAGGGGTGATCGCTTGTTGGTGATCCGGGGGAAGATGCGGGCGCTCATCGGTGGCCCGGCTCGTCGAACAAGCGTGCTGATGAACGCTCCTGCAGGACCGGACGCGGTGCTGCTCACATCTGGGTGGTGAGGCGCTTCGTCGCGGTCCTCATGTGGGCGCGCATGGCCTGCTCGGCGGCCTCGACGTCGTGCCTCTCGACCGCTCGCAGGATCATCTCATGCTCGCCCAACGACTCGACGGCGTCCGCCTCGCTGCGCAGGGCCCGGTCCAGCCAGATGCTCAGCAGCGTGCGGCAGGTGCGCAGCATGTCGGCGGCCAGGTCGTTGCGGCAGCCGTCGGCCAGGACGACGTGGAAGCGGTAGTCGAGTGGGATCACCTTCTCCAGATCGGGCAGGGCCTCGCGCATCGACTCGATGCTGTCCCTCAGCAGCCCGAGGTCCCGTTCCTCGGCCCGCTCTGCGGCCAGGCGCGCCGACTCGACCTCGAGGGCCGAGCGCACTTCGAGGAGCTGCCGGGTGTCGTTGTCTCCGAGCAGCATGCCCCAGGTGAGCGTCTTCGGCAGAAGATCCGAGGTCGTCCCGCGCACATAGGTGCCCGCGCCCGGTCGTACCTCGACCAGGCCCAGCAGCTCGAGCGCCGCGAGCGCCTCGCGGACGGCAGAGCGCCCGACGCCGAGCTTCTCGGCCAGGGCCCGCTCGGGCGGTACCCGGTCACCGGTCGACAGGGGGCCGGTGCCGAAGTGGGACAGCAGGTGCTGCGCGACCTCGGCCGCCGTCGTCCCGCGGGGGAGGGCGGACATCTCCTCGAGGAACTCGTCGGCCGGTCCGGTTGCGTATGCGGGCATGCCGTCAATCTACTAGGCGCGATCCGCCCTGCTCGGGACGTGCGACCGCCGTGGGGCCGCCGGGCGCCCCGCCGCTGAGCCCGTACGACCTGCAGAAACAAGTTAACCGGTTGACAGGTTGGTCGGTGTGGCTCTACCCTCGTACGCGTACGGACGCCGCGCAGCGCTGCGCGACCGATCGGAACGATGACAACGATGACGAGGAGGTCACGTGTCGAGCACAGCAATCGTGAACCCTGCGGTGGAGAGGTCCGCCGTCCACAAGATCTCGGTACGGCTGGTGCCGTTCGTCGCGCTGATGTTCTTCATCAACTTCCTGGACCGCACCGCGATCGGATACGCCGGTCCCAACGGGATGGAACAGGACCTGGGCATGACAGCCGCCCAGTTCGGACTCGCCTCGGGCGTGTTCTTCATCGGATACATCATCCTTGAGATCCCGTCCAACCTGGCGCTCCACAGATTCGGCGCCCGGGTCTGGCTGTCGCGCATCATGCTCACGTGGGGCATCGTCTCGATCCTGTTCACCTGGGTCCAGTCGAGCGGTCAGCTGTACGCCCTGCGCGTCCTGCTCGGCGTCGCCGAGGCCGGCTTCTTCCCCGGTGCGATCCTCTTCCTGAGCATGCTGGTGCCCTCGCAGCACCGCAGCCGTACCCTCATGCTCTTCTACCTCGCCCAGCCGCTCACGAACGTCATCGGGGCCCCGCTGGCCAGCTGGCTCATCCAGCACCACGGCGTCCTCGGGCTGGAGGGCTGGCGCTTCATGTACCTGTGCGTCGGCGCCCCGGCCATCGTCGTCGGCGCCATCGGCTTCTTCTACCTGAAGGACAGGCCGGAGGACTGCTCCTGGCTCACCGCCGAGGAGGTCGCCTGCCTGCGCGTCCAGCTCGACGCCGAGGCCGAGACGAACAGCGGCGACCGGAGCGAGCGGAACGTCCGGGCCGCCCTCACGAGCGGCCGGGTGTGGGTCCTCTCGCTCATCTATTTCGGCTTCATCTACGGCCTGTACGCACTGGGCTTCTTCCTGCCCACGATCATCAAGGGCTTCGGGGCCCAGTACGGGACCAAGCTGACGATCCTGCAGCAGGGGCTGGTCACCGCGGTCCCCTACGTGTTCGCCGCCCTGGCGATGTACCTCTGGTCGAGGGACGTCACCCGGCGCGGGCTGCGCAGCTGGCACATCGCCGTGCCGGCGGCCATCGGCGGGGTCTCGATCCCGGTCGCCCTGTTCGTCGGCTCACCGGTCGGCGCCATCGGCGTCATCTCCGTCACGGCCATGTCGATCTTCGCCGTGCTGCCCAACTTCTGGACGCTGCCCACGCAGTTCCTCACGGGCGCCCCGGCCGCGGCCGGCGTCGCCCTGATCAACACGATCGGCAACATCGCCGGCTTCTCCGCCGGCTACATCACGGGGGCGATCCACGACTGGACGGGCGGGTACGTCGTGCCCATGGTCGTCGTCGGCGGCTTCATGATCCTGTCCGCGGTGCTCATGGTCCTGCTCGCCCGACGGGGCCGGGTGCACACCGCGGATGCGTCCTGATCGGCATGGCGACGAAGACGGAGAGGCGGTGATGACCATGGCGCTGGGGATCGGCACCTATGCGCTCTTCTGGGAGTGGTCGGAGGCCGTGGAGCGGCCCCTCGACCTGGCCGGCATGCTCGAACGGGCCGGGGACCTCGGGTGCGGGGTCTTCCAGGTCTGCGACTACCCGCCCATCGAGACGATGTCGGCCGACCAGCTCGAGGACGTCCGCCAGCAGGCCTCGGACCTGGGGCTGGCGCTCGAACTGGGCACCCGCGGCACCCGTCCCGATCACCTGAACGGGTACCTGGACATCGCCGAGGCGCTGGGCGTGCGCCTGCTGCGCTCCATGGTGCGCGTCGGCCCCGGCGAGCCGACCCTCGACGAGTCCCTCGCAGCGGTCCGCGGGCTGCTCCCGCGGCTCCACGAGGACGGCGTCTCGCTCGCCCTCGAGACCTACGAGCAGCTGCCCAGCGCGCGGCTGGTGCGATTCGTGGCCGACGTCGACGACCCCCGGGTCGGCATCTGCCTCGACCCGGCCAACTGCGTCGCCGGTCTTGAGCTGCCCGGTGACGTGATCGACCGCTGCGCGCCGTACACGCTGAACCTCCATGTGAAGGATTTCGCCTTCACCCGTCGGGACGGCTGGGTGGGCTTCACCCTGGCTGGTGCGGCGATGGGGGAGGGGCTGCTCGACCTCGGCGCCGAGCTGAGTGCCGTCAGACCCCTCGAACGCGGCATCAGCATGATCGTCGAGCACTGGCTCACCTGGCAGGGCGACCCGCGGACCACCGTCGCCATGGAGCGCCGATGGACGCGGCAGACCCTTGCTCGCGTGCGCAGCGGCCTCGGCGACCACATCGAGGAAACCATCGAGGATGAAGGAGAACCGAATCATGAGTGAGAACCTGAGGATCGCGGTCGTCGGCGCCGGCGGCAAGATGGGCATGCGCGTGTCCGACAATCTGCAGCGCACCGACTGGACCGTCTACTACTGCGAGAACGGCGAGGCCGGCAGGCGGCGCGTGCAGGAGGCCGGCCGCGAGGTCGTGCCGACGGACGATGTCATCGGTGGCGTCGACGTCGCGATCCTGGCCGTGCCGGACGTGGCACTGGGGCCCGTCACCGCCGACGTCGTCCCCAGGATGAAGTCGGGCGCCATGGTGCTGACCCTCGACCCGGCAGCCGCCTACGCCGGCCTGCTGACCATGCGCGACGACCTCGACTACGTCGTGGCCCACCCGACCCATCCGTCGGTCTTCCTCGAGCGCCGCACGCCCGAGGAGTACGCCGACACCTTCGGGGGCGTCGCCGCCCCGCAGAACTCGGTCGCCGCCCTGCAGCAGGGGGACGAGTCCCTCAAGCCCCTCGCCGAGCGGATCATCTCGACCATGTACGGCCCGGTCATCAAGGTCTACTGGGCCTCCGTGCACGACTTGGCCGTCCTCGAGCCCACGCTGAACGAGACCATCGGGTGCATGCTCGGCCAGTTCCTCAAGGACGCCATCGACGCCACGGTGCGTCACACCGACATGGACGAGGCGACCGTGACCGCCATGATCCACGGCCACATCTGGATCGCGCTGACCAACGCGCTGCGCGGGTCGAACCCCTTCTCGGACGCTTGCCTGCTGGCCATGGACTACGGCCGTGAGGCCATCATCAAGGACGACTGGGAGCGCATCTTCAACGATGCCGACCTCGACATCGTCATCGCCAAGATGCTGAAGCTCGACACGGCGGAGCACTGATCCCGCAGGCCCCGGCGGCACAGGAGTACGGGAATGGCGGTCTCGCCAGGAGGCCGCCATCCCTATATTCTGTAGGAACCGTGCTGATGGTTCGGGCCTACCGCCCCTCGACGACGAGTGCGACCATGAAGCAGAGCCTCTGAGACATGAGACAGGAGAGACAATGACGTACCTTGTTGGCGAGCCGCTGGACTTCGCGGCTGACAGTCTTGCGGGCTTCGTGTCCGCGCACTCGGATCTCGTCCAGGCGGTGCACGGCGGTGTGGTCCGCGCCGATGCCTCGCCCCGCGGCGAGGTCGCCGTCGTGGTGGGCGGGGGTTCCGGCCACTACCCGGCGTTCTGCGGCTGGGTCGGCCCGGGCATGGCCCACGGCTCGGTCTGCGGCAACATCTTCGCCTCGCCGTCCGACTCGCAGGTCGTGTCGGTCGCCCGGGCCGCCGACAACGGCGGCGGCGTACTGCTGCTGTTCGGCAACTACGCCGGCGACTGCCTGCAGTTCGGCAAGGGGGCCGACGTGCTCAACGCCGAGGGCATCGACACCCGCGTCGAGACGATCACCGATGACGTCGCCTCGCGTCCGGTCGAGAAGTGGACGGAGCGCCGCGGCATCGCCGGCGACTTCTTCGTCGTGAAGGTCGCGGGCGCCGCTGCGGCCGCCGGCCGGGACCTCGACGCCGTCGTCGAGGCCACCCGGCGCGCGAACGCCGCGACCAGGACCCTCGGCATCGCCTTCGACGCCCCGACCCTGCCCGGGGCGCCCGAGCCGCTGTTCACCGTTCCCGAGGGCCACTACGAGCTCGGCCTGGGCGTCCACGGAGAGCCGGGGCTGTCCTCGCACCCGCTGAACGGCGTCGACGAGATCGCCCGGACCCTCGTCGACGGCGTCCTGGCCGAGCGGCCCGCCGGCGCCCGGCGCGTCGGCGTCCTGGTCAACGGCCTGGGCTGCACCAAGTACGAGGAGATGTTCGTCCTGTACGGGCGCGTCGCCCGGCTCCTCGAGGCCGCCGGCCTCGAGATCGTCGCCCCGATCGTCGACGAGCAGGTCACGAGCCTCGACATGGCCGGCGTCTCGCTGAGCGTCGTCTTCCTCGACGACGAGCTCGAGGAGCTCCTGCTCGCACCGGCCCTGACGCCCGCCTTCACCCGGGGCGCCGTCGAGCACGCCGGCCCGAGGCGCGAGCTCGCCGCCGAGGCCAGTGCCGAACTCGCCGCCGGCTCGCCGGAGTCCGCGGCCCAGGGCGCCAGGATCGCCGAGGTCGTCGAGCTCATGGCCCGCACCGCGGCCGAGGACTCCGACTTCCTGGGCAGGCTCGACTCGATCGCCGGTGACGGCGACCACGGGCAGGGCATGGTGCTCGGCTCGCGGGCCGCGGCCAGGGCCGCCTCCGCGGCGGTCGCCGCGGGCGCCGGCGCCGCCACGGTCATGCGCCAGGCGGGCCTCGCCTGGGCCGAGGGCGCCGGCGGCACCTCCGGGGCGCTGTGGGGCCGGGCCCTCGAGGCCGTCGGCGCGGCGCTGTCCGACGAGACGGCTGCGGACGCCGCCACGGTGATCGCCGCCGTCGCGGCGGGCGCCGAGTCGGTGCCGGCCAACGGCGGCGCGCAACCCGGCGACAAGACGATGGTCGATGCCACGACGCCGTTCGCCGCCTCGTTGCGGGCCGCCGGGGACGATCTGCCGGGAGCCTTCTCGGCGGCCGCGGCCGCGGCCACCGCCGGGGCCGAGGCGACCGCCGATCTCGTGGCGAGGAAGGGGCGCGCCACGACGCACGGTGACGCCTCGCTCGGTCACCCCGACCCGGGCGCGGTCTCCTTCGCGCGTCACATGACGAGGATCGCCGAGCAGCTGGCCGGGGAGATCTGATCCCGGTCGCTCCTCCGCACGGGGGAGGGCCCCACCGCTGGACGTCCTCGTCGGCGGTGGGGCCCTCCCCTCTCTGCGTGCGCGGCGGGTCGTCCCCTGCTCGGGGCGGATGACCTCATCGGGATCGTTCTTCGTCGGATGGACGGTGCTGGCGGATCATCGGGGAAGCTTGTTCACAACACGACAGAATGAAGACTTGACAAGGTGAAACGTTCCTATTAACGACTCCCGTGAACAAGCCTCGAAGAAGTCGTGAGCGATTTCCGGCGGCTTCTGGCCAAACGAACCCTATATGATCTATGATACAGACATGATCGGTCATGGGTGACGCGATCGGAGGGATCGCATGCAGGCGACTGGTTCAGGGTCCTCGACCCGTGCAACGACAGCGGATCGTCGGCCGGGGGCGATGCGTTCACCGATGGAGTGGTTCCCCATGTCGAGGCATCGGACCGGATCCGGTCCGGGAGCCGGATGCCGGGTCCGTCCCGCGCCGTTCGCCGACCTGCCGTGCGGCGGGGAGGGGCCGGCTGCCCCCGGCCCCTCCCCATCCTCAGCGCCCCCGATCCCCGCGGTCGGGCGCTGATCCCAGATTCTGTTGTGTGACAAGGAGGTCTGACGTGACAGAGAAGACAACGTCTCGCGCGACGCCGGACGAGGCGACCGTCAGGAGCGCCCTGGAGAAGGTGACCAAGCACATAATCCCCTTCCTGCTGCTGATGTACGTGATCGCGTTCGTCGATCGCACGAATCTTGGTTGGGCCCAGCAGGAGTGGAAGGCGAATTACGGCATCTCCACCGCCGCCTACACGTTCGGAGCGACCCTGTTCTTCGTGGGTTACGCCGTCTTCGAGGTGCCGTCCAATCTGATCATGCACAAGGTCGGTGCCCGGTGGTGGATGACCCGGATCATGATCACCTGGGGCATTGTCGCGGCCTGCTTCATGTTCGTGCAGGGGCCCAAGAGCTTCTACGCGCTCCGCTTCCTGCTGGGCGTCGCCGAAGCGGGGTTCTTCCCGGGCGTGATGCTGTACCTCACCTACTGGTACCCGGCTGCCAGGCGGGCGTGGGCCACGGGGCTGTTCTACATGGGGCTGCCCATTGCCAACATCTTCGGGAACCCGCTGTCCGGCAGCCTGCTGGAGCTCGACGGTCTCCTGGGCATGGACGGCATCCACTGGATGTTCCTCGCCGAGGGGGCGCTCGCCGTCGTGGTCGGCATCATCTGCCCCTGGGTCCTCGTCGATCGTCCGAACAAGGCCGCCTGGCTGACGAAGGAGGAGCAGCGGGATCTCACCCTGCAGATCGAGATCGAGGAGGACGCCAAGCAGAAGGCGAAGCCGATCAGCTGGGGCCGGGCGTTGGCCGATCCCCGCATCCTGTACTTCTGCCTCATCTACTTCTGCATCCAGGCCTCGGTCTACGGGCTCACCTTCTTCCTGCCGAAGCAGGTCACGTCGATGACCGGCACCTCGGCGGGCTTCAAGGCGTCCCTCGTCACCGCGATTCCCTGGGTGGTGGCCCTCGTCGGAGTCCTCATCATTCCCAAGATCGCCGACCGGAAGCAGAACCACGGGCTGTTGTCAGGCTTCATGCTGGCGTTCTCGGGCGTGGGGATCATGGGGTCCGCGCTGTTCCTCCACCAACCGGTTCCCGCGCTCATCCTGCTGTCAGTGGCCGCGGTCGGTTTCACCTGTGCGCAGCCGATCTTCTGGCAGCTCCCGACCAGATACCTGAGCGGTGCGGCCCTCGCCGGCGCCACCGGGCTCGTCAACGCCGTCGGCAACCTCGGGGGCTGGGCGGCTCCGCTGCTGCGCACATGGGCGACCCAGAACGCGTTCGGCACGGTCGAGAACCCGAATGAGGCGGCCGGGCTCGTGGTGCTCGGTCTGGCCGGCATCGTCGGCGTCCTGCTCGTGCTGGGGCTCAAGCTGTTCAAGAAGTCCGACGAGGAGCGCGAGGCCCTCTCGCTGCAGAGCGGTGCGGAAGCCTGATCGGACACTGAAAACAATCGCAGAAGGAGGAATCAGTGAAATGATGGAGTACAGGAAACCAGTCTTCCCGGAGCGGCACACCGCTGTCGTGAGCGGTGCTGGTGCGCCGAGGGGGATCGCCCGCAGGACTGCTCGCCGGCTGGCCGAGGAGGGTTGGGATCTCGTGGTCGTCGACCTGTCCGACAAGGTGCTGGAGTTCGGCGAGGAGCTCGCCGACGAATTCCCGGATCGGAAGTCCATGGCTCTCCGGCTCGACATCTCGGACGAGGAGCAGGTGAAGGATGCCTTCGCGCGCATCGAGGAGACGATGCCCCCGGTCGTGGGGCTGGCGAACATCGCGGGCATCGCCTGCCCGGTGCCGCTGCTCGAACTCGATGCCGACCTGTTCGACAAGGTCCTGGCGGTCAACTGCCGTGGCACCATGCTGATGATGAAGTACGCCGCGGAGCGGATGAGGAAGCAGGGCATCGGTCGCATCGTCAATTTCTCGTCCATCACCGCCCTCGACGGGGGAGGCACCTTCTCGAAGTTCGCCTATGCCGCCGCGAAGGCCGGTGTGCTCGGCATCACCAAGGGAGGCGCCCGAGAGCTCGGCCCCTACGGAATCACGACGAACGCGGTCCTTCCGGGGCCGATCGACACGGACATCATGGGCGGGAGGCTCACGGATGAGCGCAAGCAGCAGATGTCCTCGAACATTCCGGTGGGGCGGGTCGGCCAGCCGGAGGAGATAGCCGCGGTCGTGGCCTTCCTGCTCTCGGCGGACGCCTCGTTCGTCAACGGCGTCTCGCTCAACGTCGACGGTGGCAAGCAGATGCACTGACCGGTTCCGGCGCGGTGGCGGACGCCCGATGAGCGCCCGCCACCGCGCCTCACCTCGGAGGAACAAGGGAGAAGAGCCATGGGGCTTCCAACGATCAAGGACATCCGCGCCTACTTCATGGGTGGAGCGAGCTCGTCGGCGTCGGGCCGAGGGGGTGGGGACTACCATGACCAGGGCGCCGGCCACTGGATCGATGACCACATCGCCACCCCGATGAGCAAGTATCCGCAGTACGAGCAGTCGCGTCAGTCGTTCGGTATCAACGTGCTCGGCACGCTCGTGGTGGAGGTCGAGGCGAGTGATGGCACGACTGGATTCGCTCTCTCGACCGCGGGATGGATCGGATGCTTCATCGCCGAGCTGCATCTTTCCCGATTCATCATCGGACGACGCGTCGACGACATCAGACTGATCCATGACCAGATGGTCAACGCGACCCTCTTCTACTCCGGGGGAGGGGGAGTGGTCGTCAACACCATCTCCTGCATCGACCTCGCCCTCTGGGATCTGTTCGGCAAGGTCCTGGGGCAACCGGTGTACAGTCTCCTGGGCGGTGCGGTGCGCGAGGAGATACAGTTCTACGCCACTGGTTCCCGTCCCGACCTCGCCAAGGAGATGGGTTTCATCGGGGGCAAGATCCCCACGCATTTCGGCCCGAGCGACGGTGACGCCGGAATCCGCGAGGAGGCCGGGCGCGTCGAGGGGTTCCGGGATCTTGTCGGCCCCGACTTCTGGTTGATGTTCGACTGCTGGATGAGCCAGGACGTCAACTTCGCCGTGAAGCTCGCCCATGCCGTGGCCCCCTACGGTGTGAAGTGGTTGGAGGAGTCCTTCCCCGCCGCCCAGTACGAGAGCTACGCGGAGCTCAAGCGACAGATGCCGCCCGGGATGATGGTCACCTCGGGAGAGCACCATGGAAACATCGCTGCGTTCAGGACGCTGAGCGAGACCGGCGTCGACATCCTGCAGCCCGATGTGGGGTGGTGCGGTGGTCTCACGGCGCTCCTGGACATCGCTGCGATCGCCAGGTCGCGCGGACAACTCGTGGTCCCGCACGGTTCCTCCGTCTACTCGCACCATGCAGTGATCACATTCGTGAACACGCCGTTCAGCGAGTTTCTGATGACGAGCCCTGCCGCCGATGAGATTCGGCCCCAGTTCGATCCCCTTCTCGTGGGGGAGCCGGTTCCGGTGAACGGGAGGATCAGCAAGGAGGTCCTCACGAAGCCCGGGTTCGGGGTCGAGCTGAATCGGGCATGTCCTCTCGAGCGCCCATTCAGGCACTGATCGGGTCAGGAGGTGCACGACATGTCCGAATGGGCGGAAGAGGTGCCCCGCAACGGCTTGAAGGAGCGGCTCCTCGCGGGGCAGAGCCCCCAACTGGGGCTGTGGCTGAGCAGTGGTTCGCCTCTCATGACCGAGATCGCAGCGGGCTCCCGCTTCGACTGGGGGCTCCTCGACGGTGAGCACGGACCGAATCACATCGTGAGCCTGGTGGAGCAGCTCCGGGCCATCGGACAGTACGCGATGACCCCCGTCGTCCGGCCCGCGGCGACCGATCGGGTGCTCATCAAGCAGGTCCTCGACGCCGGCGCGCAGTGCCTGCTGCTCCCGATGATCGACACTCCCGAGGATGCCGCCGCCGCCGTCGCGGCCACGCGCTATCCGCCTCGCGGCACGAGAGGCGTCGGCGCGTCCATCGCCCGGGCCGGTCGCTGGGGTCGGATCAGGCGATACATGGACGAGGCGGAGGCGCAGCTCTGCGTGATTCTCCAGGTCGAGACCCGGGAGGGACTCTCCAGCCTCGACGGGATACTTCAGGTGGAGGGGGTCGACGGGGTGTTCATCGGCCCGGCTGATCTCGGCGCCTCGCTGGGGAATCCTCCTCAGGACGAGCTCAACGGCATCGTCTGCGAGTGTCTGGGGAGGATCCGCGACGCAGGCCTGGTCGCGGGCTCGATCGCCTTGGAGGGCGACGTCGCCGAGGAGTACGTGGCGGCCGGAGCGAACTTCCTCGCAGTGGCGTCGGACACGGATCTGTTCGTCCGTGCGCTGGACGGTTGCCTGGCCGGGTTCGGGCGATGATCCCCTGCGCGCCGGGGCCCGGGGCACGGCCCCGGGGGCCGGTGACGGGGCCATCGGGGCCGTCATGCGCCGCCGACGTGGTCGGGTCATCCGGCTCGACGCCGTCGCCATGCGGCGGGTCGGACTCGAAGGAACTCGATGCGAGCATGTCCACCGGCGCAGCGTGGACGTCATCACGCAGCCCCAGGGGCCGGACCGGGGCCTGCGAGGGCGTTCTCCGGGTCGGAGCCGCTCATGGGCCGGATCATGTCGACTCGGCCGAGAGGAGGACCGCCGACCGACGGCTGAGCCCAGCGGCTCGCGGTGCGTCCTGCCCGGGATGCCCGGGATGCCAATGGTTCCGAGGAGGACCGTCGGATCAGGCCGCGATGGTGAGTTCCGGTTCGTTGGTGCCCAGGGCGCCGTGCTCGTGCGGATGCTGGAAGAGGGGGAGGACAACGCCGACGAAGGTCACCGTGGCTGCGAACAATACGACCATGAATGGAATCTCCTCGTGGTGTGCGGAGACGAGCTGCGGGTCGTCCACGGGCAGACGAGGAGCTGCGCACCTCGTCGTGTGGGATCCAGAATATGCCTCCGGCCTCCAGGCGGCCCGTGTCGCCGCGTGTTGTTCTCCTGATGGTCCGATGGCTCCGGTCGGGGCCCGTTCCGCTCAGTATCCTGTGGGTGGACGAGCTCGTGAGGAGATGACACATGGCCGGCGCGCGTGAGGGGCAGGCCTCGGGCCCCAGGGCCAGGCAGTACGCCATCGCCCAGGCGGTGATCGGCAAGGGCAAGTCGACCATTGAGGAGCTCGTCGACCTGACCGGGGTCTCCGCCATGACGATCTACCGCGACGTCGCGGTGCTCGAGCAGAGCAGCATCGTCCAGCTCCACAACGGCACCGTCGTCGCCGTCGCGAGCGGGCTGCACGAGGCCGATGCGGTCTTCCGGCTGGAGCAGGCCTCGGACGAGAAGCGTCTCGTCGCGGCCGAGGCGGCCACGTTCGTCGCCAACGGCTCCTCGGTCATGCTCGACGACTCGAGCTCGTCGGTCTGGCTGCTGCGCGCCCTGTCGGAGCTGTCGTCCCTGACCATCGTCACGAACTCCCTGCTCGTGGCCGACGAGGTCACCGAGAACCGTCTTGCCCAGCTGATCATGACCGGCGGGGAGTACCGCTCGTGGGCCCATGCCCTCATGGGCCCGACCACCGTGCAGAACATCGAGTCGATGCACGCCGACTACTGCTTCCTGTCCACCTCGGGCATCTCCTCGATGGCCTGCTTCCACCCCTACCAGGAGGTCGCCGAGGTCAAGGCGGCCATGCTGCGCTCCAGCGAGGTGCGGGTGCTGCTCATCGACAACAGCAAGTTCGGTCGTCGGGCGCTGTTCAAGTTCGCCGAGCTGGGCGACTTCGACCACGTCGTCGTCGACGCCGAGGCCCCCGAGGAGGAGCTGGGCCGCCTCGAGGCCGCCGGCGTGCACGTCGTCGTAGCCGGGCCCCGTGGACGCCGGGCCCGCCGGACCGGCGCCGCGAAGCGCGGCTGAGCCCGCTCGCCCCGCTCCCGCTCGCCCCGCTCCCGCACGGCCCCGAGTGGGGGCTGAGATCCCGGGGCTCCTCGCCCGCACCCGCGAGAGGAGCGGAGGAGGAACGGTGACCGGCGCGCCCCCGCGGCCCGTCTCCGGCCGGTGCCCGTTGGCGGGCGGTTCCGCACCCGGACGATGTCGTCTCAGGGATACCCCGGATTTTAACAGCATCGATGATGATGTAAACATGACCAGTGGTGACATCCATCACATGTGTTGTTAGGCTGCTTCTGCAGGATGGGTCCGGACGGAGCCGTCCGGAGCCGCCGGATTCGAGCGAGGGGTGTTGGGCATGCGATGGGGTTTCCCGGTCGATCGACTCGTCGAGCCCGACGAGCGCCTGGTTCCGCCAGGAGATCCCTTGTCGAAAAGGTTTTCTAGGCGCCGGGGGGTCGTCTGGAGTCCTCGGGGGATCCGGGGGTCCCGGTCGTCTGCCGGCCCCGTGTTCGTTCGTGCTCCGCGGACGATGACCTTCATCACATGAATAATGATGAGAATTTCATTCGTTCTGTGGACCATGTGGCCATGACGGCACGGGCCGCGGGCGCGCGCGGCGTCCGGACCCATTCCCGCGCGGCGGCCCTCGACGGGCTCGCTCTCCGTCGGGCTCTCGCCCGACGGAGAGTCCGCCGACGCGTCTGACGTTGGACGCGTCACCATCCGTCATCGAACGACAAGAAGGAACAAGGATGTTCACAGCTTCTCTGGGGGTCTTCCTCTTCGGCCTCCTGGCCGCCGTCGCAGGCGGCGCCGTCGGCGCCGCCATCGGCGGCAACTACGCGTTCGTGCTCGTCGGCTTCTGCGTGCTCGCCTCCTGGGGGATCTTCGCGGCCACCGGCAGCACCTTCGGCTTCGACTACCTGGCCTTCGGCCCGTTCATGGGCCCGCACATCGCCTTCGCCGGCGGCGTCGCCGCGGCCGTCTACGCCCGGTACAAGGGGCACATGGCCGACGGCAAGGACGTCAACTCCCCGCTCGCCGGTCTGGGCAGGCCCGCCGTCCTCGTCGTCGGCGCGGTCTTCGGCGTCCTCGGCTACCTCTTCCAGATCGGCGTGAGCCACGTCCCGTGGTTCGGCTCCCACACCGACTCGATCGCCTTCACCGTCCTCTGCTCCGGCCTGCTGGCCCGCATCGTCTTCGGCGGGGCCCCCGGCGAGGGCCTGTTCCGGGGCTCGCTGCACAACCCCGAGGGCTTCCACGAGGGCGCCACCAGCTTCCCCGCCAAGATCAAGCCCGGCCCCAACGGCCGTTGGCTCGAGTGGCAGGAGAGGCCCTCCCAGCTGATCACCATCGGCTCGTTGTTCGGCATCTTCGCCGGCGGCGCCTCCCTGTTCCTGGCCGCCAACATCGGCGCCCACCTGACCGACCTCGGCTTCGCCGACGGTCTGGCCGCCGCCAACGCCAACAACTTCTGCTTCGGCATCTCGGCCATCATCATCCTGTTCCTCATCACCAACCGGAACATGCCCGTCCAGCACCACGTGACGAACATCGCCGGCCTGGCCGCCGTCCAGTTCTTCCCCGTCCTCATGGGCAAGAGCTTCAGCACCTTCACCTGGACGGCCACCTCGACGTGGGACTCGCACGCCTGGCTCATGGCCTTCGTGGCGATCCTCGTCGCCGGCGTCTTCGGCGTGATCACCGCGGCCCTGGGCGAGTTCGCCGCCCGCCTGTGGTACAACCGCGGCACGAGCCACGTCGACCCGCCGGCCGCCTGCATCTGGATCGGCAACACCCTGGTCGTCTCCTCGGCGGCCCTGCTGTCCTGACGGGCCGCCGCAGAACCGTCTGGAAGGAGCCACGCATGAGCCACGACCCCGTGAGCGGCCCGACGGAGTTCGGGGACGCCTACATCTTCGACCTCGACGGCACGATCTACCTCGGCGGCCACCTCCTGCCCGGCGCCAGGCGCCTCATCGAGGAGCTGCGCCGCCGCCGGATACCGGTCCGCTTCCTGTCGAACAATCCCACCCGGGACCCCGGGATGTACGTGCGGAAACTGGCCGGTCTGGGGCTGCCCACGGGGCTCGAGGACATCTGCAACACCGTCGTGACGACCATCCGCTGGCTCCGTGCGAACCACCCGGACGCCGTCCTGTTCCCGATCGCCGAGCAGCCCCTGTGCCGCGCCCTCGTCGAGGCCGGCTTCGAGCTGAGCGACGACCCGGCCAGGATCGACGTCGTCATCGCCTCGTACGACCGGACCTTCGACTACCGCAAGCTCCAGATCGCCTTCGACGCCATCTGGTTCCACAAGCGGGCCATCCTCGTGCAGACCAACCCCGACCGCTTCTGCCCCTTCCCGGGCGGGCGCGGCGAGCCCGACTGCGCGGCCATCACCGCCGCCATCGAGGCCTGCACCGGCACCGAGTGCCAGGTGAACCTCGGCAAGCCCTCGACGGTGATGCTCGACGAGGCCCTGTCAGGCCTCGACGTCGACGTGACGAGGTGCGTCATGGTCGGCGACCGGCTCCAGACCGACATCCGGATGGCACTGGACGCCGGCATGCGGTCGGCCTGCGTGCTCACCGGCGAGGCCACCGCCGAGGACATCGCCGCGCTCGACGAGGCCCACCGGCCCACCTACGTGCTCGACCGCGTCGACCGGCTCGTCCCCGCCGCGTCCTGGGGCGAGCTCGGCTGGACCGAGGACGACCGCTGAGCCGCCCGGCTCGGCGGGAACCATCCACCCATCCATCCCGTCCACCCGCTCAAGGGGGGAGTTCCATGACTGACAACGGACCCTACGTGCTGGGCATCGACTACGGCACCGAGTCGTGCCGCGTGGCCATCTGCGATCTGCAGGGCCGCCCGATCACCTTCGCCGCCACGCCCTACCGGACCGCCCACCCGCACCCCGGCTGGGCCGAGCAGAACCCCGAGGACTGGTGGAAGGCGCTCCAGGCGTCCACCCACAGGGCCCTCGAGAACTCGGGCATCCCGGCCTCGGCGATCGCCGGCATCTCCTACGACGCCACCACCCTCACGATGGTGGCCATGGACGCCAAGGGCGCCGAGCTCCGACCGGCCATCATGTGGATGGACGTGCGGGCCGCCGAGCAGGCCGAGCGGGCCGGCCGCTCCGATTCGGTCGCGCGGCTCTACAACGGCGGTGGCCACTGCCCGGCGACAGCCGAGTGGTATCCCTTCAAGGCCGCCTGGCTGCGCGAGAACGAGCCCGAGACCTACGCCAGAGCCGTCCACCTGGTCGACGCGCCCGACTGGGTGACCTACAAGCTGACCGGCGAGTGGACGACCAACATCAACTCGGCCGCCATCCGCATGTACCACAACCGGGACAGGGGCGGTTGGCCGAGGGACTTCTACGAGACCGTCGGCTGCGGCGACGCCCTCGACAGGATCCCCGAGCGCGTCCTCGACCTGGGCGTCCCGGTCGGCGAGCTGGGCCTCATCCCGGCCCAGCTGCTCGGTCTGCGCCCCGGGATCCCGGTCGCCCAGGGCATGGCCGACGCATGGGCCGGCCAGATCGGCCTGGGCGTCCTGCGGCCCGGTCAGATGGCCCTCATCACCGGCTCGTCCCACGTCCTCACCGGCCAGTCCGACAAGGAGATCCACGGCGAGGGCTTCTTCGGCGCCTACACCGACGGCGTCATGCCCGGCCAGTACACGGTCGAGGGCTCCCAGGTGTCCACCGGATCGGTGCTCAAGTGGTTCCGCGACAACTTCGCGCGCGACGTCGTCCAGGCCGCCGAACGCGTCGGGCTCAACCCCTACGACGTGCTCAACGAGCAGTCCAAGGACATCCGGCCCGGCTCCGACGGCCTCATCATCAACGAGTACTTCCAGGGCAACCGCACGCCCTACACGGACTCGAAGGCCCGCGGCATCGTCTGGGGGCTGTCGCTGGCCCACACCCCGGCGCACATCTACCACGCCATCCAGGAGTCGGTCTGCTACGGCAACGCCCACAACCTCCGCGCCATGAGGGCGGCCGGCTTCGAGGTCAGTCGCATGGTGGCCTGTGGAGGCGCGACCAAGAGCCGTGGGTGGATGCAGATGCACGCCGATGTCGCCGGGGTGCCGATCGCCCTGACCGAGGTCGGCGACGCCGTGGTGCTCGGCACCTGCATGCTGGCCGCGGTCGGCGCGGGCCTGTACGAGGACCTGCCCACGGCCGCCGCCTCGATGGTCCACGAGATCGACGTCCTCGAGCCCGATCCGCAGCGCCACGAGGAGTACCGCTTCCACCTCGACGCCTACTGCGACACGTATCCCAGGTTGCAGCCGATGATCCATGCCATGGTGGATCACGAGGCGCAGCGATGAGTCCAAGGAGGAGAGAGACATGTCGGAGGATCTGATCGAACGGGCACTCGCCAGTGCCGACGACACCGATGAGGTGGTAATGGGCGACGACGTGCTGGGCGAGACCGGGCGGCTGTTCAGACGGCTCTTCGGCGACGCCGGGGGAGTCGTCATCGCCGACGGCAACACCTGGGCCGTGGCGGGCGAGCAGGTGACCGCCTCGCTCCGTGGCGCCGGCGTCGAGTTGGCCGAGCCGTACGTCTTCCCCGCCCGCCCCAGCGTCTACGCCGAGTACGAGAACGTCGAGCTGCTGCGCGAATTCCTCGCCCCGCTCGGTGCGAATGCCGTCGTGATCGGCTCGGGGACCCTCAACGACCTCGTGAAGAAGGCCAGCGACGAGTTGGGGCGCCGCTACCTCGTGGTGTGCACCGCGGCCTCGATGGACGGTTACGCCGCCTTCGGGGCCTCCATCTCGGTCGACGGCTTCAAGACGACCCTGAGCTGCCGGGCGCCGCAGGGCCTCGTCGTCGACCTGCCGACCCTCGCCGCCGCCCCGCAGCGGTGCACCGCCACCGGCGTCGGCGACCTCATCGAGAAGATCCCTGCCGGCGCCGACTGGATCCTCGCCGACGAGCTGGGCATCGAGCCCATCGAGCAGGGCTCCTGGGACCTCGCCCAGGGCCGGCTGGAGGCCGCCATCAGCGACCCGCAGGGGCTCGTCGACCGCGACCCGGGCGCCTTCGTCGCCCTCGCCGAGGGGCTCGTGCTCTCGGGCCTGGCGATGCAGCGCTACCGCATCAGCTCGCGCCCGGCCTCGGGGGCCGGGCACCTGTTCTCGCACGTCTGGGAGATGGAGCACCTGGGCATGGACCAGGACCCGCCGCTCACGCACGGCTTCAAGGTGGGCCTGGGCACCCTGGCGATGCTGGCGCTGTGGCAGAACGCCGTCGACCTCGATGTCTCGGCCATCGACACCGAGGCCGCTGTCGCGACGTGGCGCAGCCGCGAGGAGACCGAGGCCTCCGTGCGCTCGTGGTTCACCGGGAACATGGTCGAGCCGGCCGTCAAGGAGACGCTCGACAAGTACCTCACCACTGAGCAGCTGCGCGCGCGCATCGGGCTCATCAAGACGGCCTGGCCGGTGATCACCGCCCGGGCCCGCGAGCAGCTCGTACCGCCGGAGCGGGCCGAGTCGATCCTCGAGCGGGTCGGCGCGTTCCACCACCCGCAGCAGATCGACCTGAGCCGTCAACGCTTCCGGGACACCTATCTGCGCTGCCGCATGATCCGCAGCCGCTACACCCTGCCCGACGCGTTGTTCGAGCTCGGCGTGCTCGAGGAGCAGGTCGACAGGCTCTTCGCCCCCGACGGCTTCTGGGGTCGGCGGCCCTGGGCGCAGACCGGCTGATCGCAGGGCGGCTCCCGACCCGCCCTGGTGCGATGCCTCCGGCCCTCGCCTCGTACGAGGCGAGGGCCGGCTCGTTCGGAGAGCCCGGCTTGCAAGGGCGACCAGGCGTAGGTGCGGGAAGCCCGCGAACAGGGAAGAAGGGGAAGGGTGCACGTGTAGAATATATGATCTATGATCCTGTCATGGTGCTCGATCACGGTGGATCGGGCCGGAGAGGACGACATGTACACAGCTGATGCGTGGCCGATCGCGTGCAAGATGAACTTCGGGCCGGTGGCCGAGGACGGGACCCCGATTGCGGAGGCTCCGTTGGAGACGTGGCGCGACCAGCTCCTCCAGGTCGCCGAGCTGGGGTTCCGGCACTTCGATCCCATGGATGACTGGGTGCCTCTCGCCGACATCAGCGAGGAGCGGTTCGCTCAGTTCCAGGTCCTGCTGGAGGAGGCGGGTCTGGCCTGCGCGGCGATGTCGATCGGCAGGAACAGCGTCATCGATGCGGAGCGGGGCGAGGAGAACCTCGCTCTTGTGCACCGCACCATCGACAGGGCGTCCGCGCTCGGCGCCACGATCGTCAACATCGGCTTCCAGCAGGAACTCACGGGGCCGCAGAAGGAGGCCCTGTGGTTCTGGTTGGCCGATGGCCATCATGACGACCCCGCCCTGTACGATCTCGCCGTCGAGCGTGTTCGTGAACTCGCCGATCACGCTCAACGGCTGGGACTGCAGATCAGTCTGGAGATGTACGAGGACACCTTCATCGGCACCGTTGAGGGTGCGCTCCAGTTCCACAAGGACGTGGATCACCCCGCCGTCGGCATCAACCCGGACATCGGGAATCTCATCAGGCTTCACCGGCCGATGCCGAAGGGCGAGGAGATGTATGAGAGGCTCCTGCCGTTCTCGAACTACTGGCACATCAAGAGCTACATCCGTGACGAGGATGACGTGACCGGCGCGTACATGTCGGCGCCGGTGCCGCTCAAGTACGGTGTCGTCAATTATCGTGCTGTGATCAGGCGGGCCGTCCAGGTCGGTTACAGGGGGCCCTTCATGACGGAGCACTACGGTTCCGACTGGCTGGGCGTCGGCGCCGAGAACGCCGAGTACATCCGCCAGGTCCTGCGGGGGGCACTGCGCACCTTCGGTTGATGCCGGTGACCGGATCGTCGTTCAGCCTGCTCCACCGGGGCCGCCGCGACACGCGCTGTCGCGACACGGGAGCCCGAAGTCACCGGGCCGGCCCGATCCGGCCCGGCGGATCCCGCGTCCTCGTGCTCCGCGGTGCACCCGGGGCCTCGTCGGGCCGTCGCCGTCTCGCGCGCGGCTCCGCTATGGAGCGGGACGGGCTCGCCCATGCCTCGCCGGGGCCGACGGGCCGACAGGCGGATGGGTCCTCCGCGCCACGGCCCCGCCCTTCCCGGTGGACGCAGACGCACGGAGGATCATTCATTCACGGCACCAGTGGGCATGAAGCTCGTTCAGGCCTCCGTCCCCGCAGATCCTCCGGCCAGGATTCCGCTCGGCGTCCACGGTTTCCGGACGAGCTCCATGGCATTACAGGAGCGATGGATCCAACGGGCTCCTGTGAGCAGCCTCATGACAGATCAAACCATTCAAGTGAACACCATCAGGAGATTTCAATGGAGAAAATCAACAGCGTGGCCGTCGTCGGTGCAGGATACATGGGAGGCGGTATCGCGCAGAGCCTGGCCCTTGCCGGCATGCGGGTCACAGTGGTCGATGGTGATCCGGAGTTGACGAAGAAGCAGTTCGCCCGTCTGCTCGACGAGGCCCAGGACTTCGAGGACCAGGGCCTCTACAGGCCCGGGAGCGTCGAGATCATCAAGTCGAATCTCAGCTGCGGCACCACCATCGAGGAGGCGGTCGGGGACGTCGACTTCATCGAGGAGGCCGTGTTCGAGAAGCCCGAGGTCAAGATGCCCGTTCTCGAGAGGATATCGGGGAGCGCGCGGCCCGACGCCATCATCGGGACGAACACGTCGACGATCCCGGTTCGAGTGCTGGCGCCCGCCGTGGAGCGTCCTGAACGCTTCATGACGGTGCACTTCTCCAACCCCGCGCCGTTCATTCCGGGTGTGGAGCTGGTCGTCGGTGAGGCGACGACGCCAGGGACCGTCGCTCTCGTGAAGGACGTGCTGGCTCGCTGCGGTCGTCAGGGCGCCCAGGTGGCTGACCGCCCCGGAATGGTGTTGAACCGGCTGCAGTACGCCCTGCTCAAGGAGGCGACCTCCTGCGTCGAAGAGGGCGTTGCGACGCCCGAGGACGTCGACGTCATCGTGCGGACCACCTTCGGCTTCCGACTCGGCTTCTTCGGTCCCTTCGCCATCGCCGACCAAGCCGGTCTGGATGTCTACGCCAACTGCTTCAAGACCTTCGAGGAGGCCTACGGCCCCCGGCTCGCCACTCCGAAGATGCTCTCCGACGCGGTCGCCGAGGGGCGCTTGGGCGTCAAGAACGGGAAGGGCATCACCGGTGATTTCGATGATGGGACGAAGGCCGCGTTGATCGCCTACCGGAACAAGGCCTATGCGCGCATGTCGGAGCTTCTCGCGGACCTCGGTCCCGCTCCGGAGGGCGTCACGGGCGGGGCTTCCGGGCAGCCGACGTCACCGGATCCCTCCGAGGGCTGATCGATGGACATCGAGAAGTCGCTGACCCGCAAGATCACCCTGCGCATCATCCCGTTCGTGATGGTCCTGTACACGGCGGCGTACGTGGACCGTTCCGCGGTCGGTTTCGCTCAGCTGCACATGACGACCGACATCGGCGTCGACTCGGCCGCCTACGGCTTCGGCGCGGGGCTCTTCTTCCTGGCCTACTTCCTCTTCGAGGTGCCCAGCAACTGGATCATGCCGAAGGTCGGGCCCCGGCGGTGGTTCGCCCGCATCCTCGTGTCCTGGGGCCTGATCACCGCGTTGATGGCGGCTGCGCAGGGGCCGATCTCCTTCTACATCCTGCGATTCCTGCTCGGCGCGGCCGAAGCCGGATTCTATCCGGGCATCCTCTACTACCTCACCGAGTGGTACCCGCAGCGCAACAGGACGAAGGCGACGGGGGTCTTCGTGATGGCGGCGCCCCTGGCCTTCCTCGTCATGAGCCCACTTGCCGGTTGGCTGCTCGGTGTGACCGGTCTTGGGCTCGTCGGGTGGCAGTGGTTGTTCGTCGTCGTGGGCGGCGTGGCCGTCCTCCTGGCGATCCCGACACTGCTCTTCCTGCACGACAACCCACGTACGGCGCCGTGGATCACGGCGGAGGAGGCCGACTGGATCGACGCCGAGCTGGAGAAGGACCGGCAGGAGCTCGGGCAGGTCGACCACGGCAATCCCTTCAAGGCCCTCCTGGACAAGAACGTTCTCCTGTTCGCCGCGCTGTTCTTCCCGTCGACGGTGGGGATCTACGGTCTGTCCTACTGGCTGCCGCAGGTCGTCAAGAAGTTCGCCAACAGTGATCTTCACACCGGTCTTCTCACGGCGGTGCCGTACATCTTCGCTCTGATCGGAATCTGGATCACCTCCCGGTGGGCGGCGAGATTCAGTGAGAACTGGATTCCGCTGGCCGCCATCTTCGCCGGGGCCGCGGTGGGCATCGGGTTCTCGACACTGGTCGCCTCCCCCGTGGCCCAGCTGGCCTGCCTCTCGCTGGCGGCCTTCTGCCTGTACTCGATCGCCGGCGTCTTCTGGGCGCTGCCGACCCTGTACGTGGTCGGGGCGACCGCCGCCGTCGGGATCGCTGCGATCAACAGCTTTGGGAATCTGGGCGGTTTCGTTGGTCCCTATGTGGTGGGCGTGATCGTGCAGTCCACGGGGACCACCAAGGTGGGAATGCTGTTCCTCGCCGTCGTCCTGCTCCTGGGCGCTGCCGGAACTCTTGCCGCGAAGGCCGTCAAGAGTCGGGCGAAGGCCGGGCCCGCGGGACCCCTGAAGGTCATGTCCTGCTGAGCGCCTGAAGGCGGAAGCGGTGGAGGAGGCCCGGCTCCTCGTCCGGGGAGCTTGTGCAGACCCGGGCGGCGACAAGAAGAATCCCCGGTCAGAAGGGATCTGGGCGCTCCGCCTCGGTCTCCGGGTCTCCCCTCACCGCTCGTCCGGGTCCTCGGGGGCATCCGACGTGGAGCGGACGAGCACCTTCTCGAGGTGCTCGGTCATCGCGTCGGCGGCGTCAGCCGCGTCACCCGCGGAGACCCGCTCAAGGATTCTGGAGTGCTCGTCGATCGCTGCGGAGGCATCGCTCATCTGCGTTCCGAGGGCCTGACGCATTCGATGCACGCTGAACGACAGGGCATTCACCGCACGGCTCAGATATCTGTTGTCGCAATGGTCGAGAATCACCTGGTGGAACAACCAGTCCGACTCGAAGTACCGTTTGACCAGTACGGGGTCTTCGAGGGCATGAGGCGTGGTCACCCTCGCCGCCCATTCCTTGTGCTCGGTGAAGGCCGACTCGAGAGGCGGGAGCAGTGCCTCGGGATCGCGCATGGCGCGGAGCAGGGCATTCGGTTCGAGGATGAGGCGAACATCCACGAGCTCGGCGATCTGTTTTCGGGACATCGGTGGCGCGACGCGGTAGCCCCGGTGGGCCTCGCGAGTCACCAGGCCGGTGTGCTCCAGACGGGCCAGGGCCTCGCGAACGGGAGTGGGGGACACCGACATCGACCGGGCCAGCCCGTCAATGGACAGTGGGGACGCAGGAGGGAACTGGCCGACGAGCAGAATGTTCAGGATGGCGTCGTAGACGTCATCGCTCAGGCCGTGAGCAGACAGGGGGCTGAGTTTGGTAAGGCCCTCCGCTACGGGTTTCATGACAAACAGAGTACAGGACGGGGTGCGGGGCGCAGTTCCACGTCGCCGTGGCGCGCCGAGGACGGGCATGTTCATGAATTGGGGTCGGGCACGGCGCGGGCGCGCGTCTCGGCGGGGGAGCCCCGGCGCCGTCACGCACGAATCTCGTGCACCCGCTGCCGCAGGGCCGAGTCGGGGTCCAGACGGGTCATCGCGAAGCAGCCGGCCAGGCCGTTGCCGCTGGCGTCGATGATCCTCGCCCCCTCGAAGCGCTCGCGGACGAGTCCCTCGAAGCGCGCGCGCAGAACCGCGTTGCGGAAGACCTGGCCGAGCATTCCCACCGCCGGATCGGGCCGTTCGTCCTGACCCACCCGGTGCAGCCCCGCGAGGGCCGAGGAGGCGAGCTCGGTGGCAGCGTCCTCGCTGATCGACCGGGCGATCTCGTCCGTGGCGGCCAGACCGGCCACCGTCCGGGCGTACGAGGCGATGCGGCTGACCTTGTGGTCATCGGCCTGCAGCTCCAGGTAGGCCTTCTCCAGGTCGGGGAAGTCCTGGTTGACGAATCCGCTCAGCGCGGTCGGCCGGCCGCGCCCGTCGTGGGCGCGCATGACGGCGTCGAGTGCGGCACGGCCGATCCAGTAGCCCGAGCCGGCGTCGCCGATGAGGTAGCCCCAGCCGTCCACCCGGGCCACCGCGTCCGTTCCGACGGCCAGGGTGACGACGCCGGTTCCGGCGGCCACGACGACGCCCGGCTGGTCGCCGATCGCGCAGAGGTAGCCGGTCGTCGAGTCGTGGGCCAGCAGCACGTGGCGCACCCCCGCGGCGTGGACGAGCGAGAGCAGCTCGGCCGGATCCACGTCGTCGGCGAGGCCGGACGAGCCCACCGAGATGGTGGGGCAGGGCCGGTCGGCGGTGCGCAGCGCGTCGAGGACGAATGCGGCGAGCTGGGGGATCTGGGGGCGGTCGTTCACCACTCCCGGGTAGGAGCTCTCGGCGACCGGGACGCCCTCGCAGCGCAGCTGGGCGCGGGTGCCGGTCTGCCCGCCGTCCACGCACAGGACGACCTCGTCCTCGCAGATGCCGGCGTCTTCGCGGACAGGGGCGTCATCGCTCATGCGGGTGAGTCTAACGGGGCGCCGGTACGTCAGTCCACGCGGGTCACGCGCACGTCGTCCTGCACCACGTGCCCAGCCGTGCGGAGGAGGACGCCCACCGGCCAGCCGGGGATGCGCTCGACGCCCCAGGGCAGCCCCCGGTCCTTGTCCATGCGGTAGGCGTTGTCCATGCCGGTACCGTCCCTGGCGAGGGGGTTCACCGGGGGGCGCAGGTCGACCGTGCCCGCCATGACGCCCCGCCCGACGACGAGCTCCACGTCGATGTCGCGCAGCACGACGGTGCCGATGTCGCCCGGGGCCTCGCCGACGACGATGACGGCGCCCTCGGCGCGGCCCCGCACGTCACTGATGCGCACGTCGTCCACCCGCCCGGGCCGGTCGCCTTCGAGCCGGGCGCGTGCGCTGATGTGCACCGGCTCGGCGGAGCCCCAGCAGGTGGGGCCCTGCAGCCGGGTGTCGATGCGCAGGCCGTCGACCTCGATGTCGGTGATCGCGCCGCCGTCGCGCGACTGGATGCCGAAGGCGCGGTTCGACTCGACGATCCGGCAGTCGTGCACCCGCACCCGGCGTATCGGGCCGTGGGTCTCCGAGCCGATCTTGAGGGCGCTGGAGTGCGAGCGCAGCCGGCAGCCGCGGACCACGACGTCCTCGCAGGCCGGGGACAGGGCCGGGCACGCCTGGGCGGTCGTCTTGAGGCAGATGGAGTCGTCCTCGCCCGAGATGTCGCAGTCGATCACCTGCACCCGCGAGCAGCTGTCGATGTCGATGCCGTCGGTGTTGGACAGGTCCATCGCGTTGCGCAGCGTCAGCCCCTCCAGACGGCAGTCGGTGCTGGCCACCAGGTGCAGCGTCCACATCGGGGCGTTGCGGATCGTGATGCCCCGCAGCTCGACGTTGGAGCAGCTCTCCAGGACGATGACGCGCGGACGGTGGCGCTCATGGGTCAGATAGCCGTGCTCGTCCAGGCCGTGCACGTAGAACCCGGCGGCGCCGTCGATGATGCCGGCGCCGCTGATCGAGATGTCGTCGGCGCCGCGTGCGTAGATGATCGCGCTGCGCGACTCCTCGGCCACCGAGATCGTCCGCTCCGGCAGGTCGGCCGCCGGGATGGCCTGCAGCACGGCGCCCGCCTCGAGCACCAGGTGCACGCCCGAGCGCAGCTCGATGCCGCTCACCGCGTGGGTGCCCGCCGGCAGCCTCAGGACACCGCCGCCTGCCGCGCCGAGGGCGTCGATCTCCCGCTGGATCCGTCCGGTGATGTCCGGGCCGGGCCCGTCCCCGGCCCGGATCGCGGCGGCCGTCGTCCCCGCCGTCGTCCGCGCGCCCTGCTCGCGCGGCTCCGGCGGACGTCTCGGCTGCTCCATGGCGGCGCCCCCTCCCGCGGCACTGGTTCCTCCCGTCATCATCGCATCCGTCGGACCGGCGGGGTTCGGATCCTCCCGGCCTCCTGGAGCGCCGGGAGTTCCGGCGCGGTCCGCTGGCCGCCCGCCGCGTCGCTGCGGCTCCACGCGGACGGCGTCCGCGCCCGTGGTCGGGGCCGGGCCGGGCGCCCCTGACCGGGGAAGGTGCCCTCGGCGGGCCGTCGGACGGGCCCCTCCGGGGACGCCCGGCGGCTCGGTGGACCTCTCACCGGCGGCGACCGTCCACAGGGTGGTCCGCAGGGCTGGCCAAAGGGGAGGATGTCGCCCTAGCCTTGGAGTGCGGCTGCTGCGAGCACCTCTCCCGCCTGCGCAGATGCGAGAAGAACACCGGCGAGCTCTGAGGAAGCGCCATGCTGACAGGGTTCGCCCACGGCACAGTGCGACCGGAGGAGGATCCCTCACGGCGCACCGACCCAACGAGAAAGGCAATCCGTGACCATCACCGAAGCCGACGCCGTCCAGACCGAGAACCCCTGGCACGATTTCGTCGAGGGGCCCTGGACCGAAGCCATCGACGTGCGCGATTTCATCCAGCGCAACTACACCCCTTATGAAGGAGACGCCTCCTTCCTCGCCGGCCCCACGGAGAAGACCCTCCGCGTGTGGGACCACCTCGAGAAGAACTACCTGAGCGAGGAGCGCAAGCGTCGCGTCTACGACGTCGACACGCACACCCCCAACGACATCGACGCCTTCGGGCCCGGCTACATCTGCGACGACGACGACGTGATCGTCGGCCTCCAGACCGATGTGCCGCTCAAGCGCGCCATGATGCCGAACGGCGGCTGGCGCATGGTCGAGACCGCCATCAAGGAGGCCGGCAAGGAGGTCGACCCCGAGGTCAAGAAGATCTTCACCAAGTACCGCAAGACGCACAACGACGCCGTCTTCGACATCTACACGCCGCGCATCCGCGCCGCCCGCAGCTCCCACATCATCACCGGCCTGCCCGACGCCTACGGCCGCGGCCGCATCATCGGCGACTACCGCCGCGTCGCCCTCTACGGCGTCGACAAGCTCATCGAGTGGAAGCAGGCCGACAAGGACAAGGTCACCGACGAGCCCTTCAGCGAGCACTGGGCCCGCTACCGCGAGGAGCACGCCGAGCAGATCAAGGCCCTCAAGAAGCTCAAGACGATGGCCGCCGGCTACGGCTTCGACCTCTCCGCACCCGCCAGGAGCGCCAAGGAGGCCGTCCAGTGGACGTACTTCGGCTATCTCGCCTCGGTGAAGTCCCAGGACGGCGCCGCCATGTCGATCGGCCGACTGTCGGCCTTCCTCGACTGCTACTTCGAGCGCGACCTGCGGGCCGGTCTCATCACGGAGTCCGAGGCCCAGGAGATGATCGACGCGATCGTCCTGAAGCTGCGCATCGTGCGCTTCCTGCGAACCATCGACTACGACCAGATCTTCTCGGGCGACCCGTACTGGGCCACCTGGTCGGACGCCGGCTTCGGCGACGACGGCCGCGCCATGGTCACGAAGACCTCGTTCCGTCTGCTCCAGACGCTGCGCAATCTCGGCCCGGCCCCCGAGCCGAACATCACGATCTTCTGGGACAAGAGGCTCCCGAAGGGCTACAAGGACTTCTGCGCCGCCATCTCGATCGAGACGAGCGCCATCCAGTACGAGTCCGACAGGGACATCCGCGCCCACTGGGGCGACGACGCGGCCATCGCCTGCTGCGTGTCGCCGATGCGCGTGGGCAAGCAGATGCAGTTCTTCGGCGCCCGCGTGAACTCGGCCAAGGCCCTGCTCTACGCCATCAACGGAGGCCGCGACGAGATGAGCGGCAAGCTCGTCGCCGACGGCTTCGAGCCCGTGTCCGGCGACGGCCCCCTCGACTTCGACGACGTCTGGGAGCGCTACGAGAAGATGCTCGACTGGGTCGTCGGCACCTATGTCGAGGCGCTCAACATCATCCACTACTGCCACGACCGCTACGCCTACGAGGCCATCGAGATGGCCCTGCACGACTCCGACATCGTGCGCACCCTGGGCTGCGGCATCGCCGGCCTGTCGATCGTCGCCGACTCGCTGTCCGCCATCAAGTACGCCACGGTCACCCCGGTGCGCGACGAGACCGGCCTCGTGGTCGACTACGTCACCGAGGGAGACTTCCCGAAGTACGGCAACGACGACGACCGCGCCGACGAGATCGCCTCGACCGTCGTCCACACGATCATGAGCAAGATCCGCGAGATCGAGCTCTACCGCGACGCCATCCCGACCCAGTCCGTGCTGACGATCACCTCGAACGTCGTCTACGGCAAGGCCACCGGCGCTTTCCCGTCCGGGCACGAGAAGGGCACGCCCTTTGCGCCCGGCGCGAACCCGGAGAACGGGATGGACACCCACGGCATGGTCGCCTCTATGCTGTCAGTGGGCAAGCTGGACTACAACGATGCGCTCGACGGCATCTCGCTGACGAACACCATCACCCCCACGGGCCTCGGCCGTGACAAGGACGAGCAGGTCACCAACCTGGTCGGCATCCTCGACGCCGGTTTCCTGCCCAACGACTGCAACTGCTACTGAGCCCCACACGACAAGGAGATCTGATCTGACATGTCCGTGAAGACCTACGCCGAGCGCGTCGCCGACATGAAGACGAACCGCGAGGAGACCGGGGCGACCGACGGTCTCTACCACGCCAACATCAACGTGCTGAACCGCGAGACCCTCGAGGACGCCGTCGAGCACCCCGAGAAGTACCCGAACCTCACCGTTCGCGTCTCCGGCTACGCGGTGAACTTCGTCAAGCTCACCAAGGAGCAGCAGCTCGACGTGCTGAGCCGCACCTTCCACCAGTCGGCCTGACGGCCGCGCAGTAGATGACTGCTGACGCGATGACGCCGGCCGGGGACAGCTCGTTCAGGTCCCCGGCCCGGCGGCTCCACGGGGCGGGCCTCGATGGGATCACCACCGAGGACCTGCCCCGTGGCGCGCGTCTGGAGGCGATACGGGCCGGCGACGCCGGCTCGATCCATTCGTGGGAGCTCGTGACCGCCGTCGACGGTCCGGGCACCCGCATGACGATCTTCTTCGCCGGCTGCCCGCTGCGCTGCCAGTACTGCCACAACCCCGACACCTTCTTCATGGCCAAGGGTCGGCTGGTGGGCGTGGACGACATGCTCGCGCGCATCAGCCGCTACCGCGGCGTCTTCGGCGCGACCGGCGGCGGCATCACGCTGTCCGGCGGCGAGGTGCTCATGCAGGCCCCCTTCGCGGCGAGGCTGCTGCATGGGGCCAGGACGATGGGCATCCACACGTGCATCGACACGTCCGGCTTCCTCGGCGCCGCCTGCACCGACGAGATGCTCGACGACATCGACCTCGTGCTGCTCGACGTGAAGTCCGGCGATCCCGACACCTACGAGAGGGTCACCGGCCGGGCACTGGCCCCGACGCTGGCCTTCGGCGACCGGCTGGCCGCCCGGGGCACCCCCGTGTGGGTCCGCTTCGTCGCCGTCCCCGGGCTCACCGACGATCCCGGCAATGTGGCGCGGGTCGCCGACACCGTCGCGGCCTGGCCCAACGTCGCCCGCACCGAGGTGCTGCCCTTCCACCAGATGGGGCGCGACAAGTGGCACGACCTCGGTCTCGACTACGCGCTCGAGAGCACCCCGCCGCCGACCGCCGAGCAGGTCGAGGCCGTCCGCGACGTCTTCCGCGGGCGCGGGCTCACGGTCCGCTGAGCGGTCGACCTGCGCACTGACCCGCCAGAGGCCGACCGGCGGCCTCGATCCCGTGCAGTCCCCGGAGACGGGCGGCTGGCGATGTTCTTCAGCGCCCCGCCCGAACGGGCCGCCGACTCCTCGATCTCGCGCCAGCCCCGGCGGGCGCGCCCGGCCGGCAGGGATCGGCCGCCATCGCCTCCCTCACCAACTGCGCTGGGAGGGGTCGCCCGGATCGGCGTACCCCTGGCACGGCGGTTGGGCGCCGGGCGGTTGGCCGTACTGGCCGTACGAGCCGTACGAGGGATCCTGCCCGTACCCATACCCGTATCCCGGGTACTGGCCGCCCGCGCCCTGGACGTACTGCCCGTCGGACGACCAGCCGTACTGCTGGGCCGGGGAGTAGTACTCGCCGGGCTGCGCCAGCATGACGGCGGAGGACTGGTAACCGATCATCCCGGCAGCCGGCTCCTGCCTCATGCGCGACCAGCCCACCCAGCCGAGGGCGAGGATCGCCAACCAGACGAGGAGCATCAGATTGGCCCCGGCGGTCCCGTCACTCGAGCCCGAGATGAGCTTCGTCAGCCTCGTGATGAGGGAGATCGCGGCGAAGACCGAGTAGATGACGAGCACCGCGAGGACCTGCCCGGGATGGTTGCGGCGGGCCGCGACGAGCATCCAGATCGCCAGCGCCAGCGGAATGCCGAAGGCGAGGAGGAAGACGACGCCCAGCAGGACGAGAAGGCTGATGCCCATGCCGCCGAGGCTCGAGGACAGATCGGTGTCGCTCTCGCGCAGTTTGACGGACAGGAACGAGCCGGCGAACAGCACGATGGACTCGCTCAGGAGGAGCAGCAGGCCGTGGTAGGCGATGGCCGCCACGGCGGCTCCCTTCGCCAGGCCGCTGTTCGACGAGTACGGGGCAGGGGTGTTGTGACTCATGGTGCGAAGATTACGATGTGGCGGCTGTTCCGACCAGTATGTTCACGAGACCGCCACTCGCTACCCGCCGCGCTGTGCGGGCGTGTTCCACTGCGGGGCGCGCCCGTCTCTCAGGGGCGGCACGCATGCGCCGTCGGCCAGGACCGGGCCGCCACCGGTCGGCGCCCGGCCGATGCGGATCCTGCTGTCAGAGGTGTGGGAGCGAAGCAGCTTTTCGGACAGTGGTGAATGTCTGGTTCAGGCGGTCTGATTGCGGCGTCCGGGTTCGGTGCCGACTTTGTCGGGTGCGCGGTGCCGATCGCCGGGCGGGGTCTTCTGCGATCGCGTCCCGGTTCGGTCCAGAATGTCGCGTCCCGGATCGCGCGGGCCCTGGTTGGACTGATTTCGCGGTTCACAGCTCTTGACGTCGGGTGTCGTTGATGGGGCCGTTGCGGCGTTGTGTGCGGCGGGTGCCGGTCCGGTCCACCGATGGCAGGATTCCGCGGTCGGCCATGATTTTCGCGTATTCGGCCGGGATGCAAATGGGGCCCGCGGTCGGAACGGGGACATCGTGGTGGCACGGACCGGCGGGCAGTCGCAGGCGTTCGCGGCCATGATCTTCCGGACGGTCTGCGCGCCGGCCCGGACCCCATGGCGGGCGTACCCGGCCGGCCCCGTCCGCAACGAGGAACGGTTCCTGCCCGACCCGGCGCGTGCCCTCGTGGCGTGAGACGGTCCGGCAGTGTCCGCTCACCGCGCAACCGGACCCTGTGGTGCGAGCGGCCGAGTCGCATACCTTTTCGTCATGACTGGAATCAGTGACGCGACTCAGACCGTGGACACCGACCTGCTCGTCATCGGCTGGGGCAAGGCGGGCAAGACCCTGGCCAAGGACCTCGGCTCACGGGGCAGGCGGGTCGTCCTCGTCGAACGCGATGACACCTTCGTCGGCGGCTCCTGCATCAACGTGGCCTGCGTGCCCACCAAGGACCTCATCGACTCCGCCGAGCATCGCGCCGACGCCGAACCGGCCGCCTACCTGCGACAGGCCATCGCCTCTCGTGACAGCCTCGTCGCCAGGCTCCGGGCCGCCAACCGCGCCATGCTCGAGACGGTCGAGGCCGTCACGCTCATCAGCGGTGAGGCCTCCTTCGTCGGACCGCACCGGGTCAGGGTGCGGGCCGGGGACGAGACCCTCGAGATCACGGCCGAGCAGATCGTCATCAACACCGGGAGCAGCCCGCTGCTGCCCGAGCTGCCGGGGATCGACGGGCCGAACGTGCACACCTCGCAGTCGATCCAGCACATCGCCGCTCTCCCGGAGCGGCTCGCCATCGTCGGCGGCGGCTTCATCGCCATGGAGTTCGCCTCGATGTTCGCCGCGTTCGGCTCACAGGTCGTCGTCCTCGAACGCTCACCCCGGTTCGGCGTCGGCCTGGATGACGACGTGCGTGAGGCCGTCCTCGCCGCCCTGACCGATCGCGGCGTGCGGATTCTCACCGACGCGGCCGTCGAGTCCATCGACCAGACCGGTGTGAACACGCCGGCCGGCCGCGTCGACGCGGACGCCGTCCTGGTCGCCACCGGGCGTCGGCCGGAGACCGCCGCCCTCAACCTGGACGCCGCCGGTATCACCACCGACGAGCGCGGCTTCATCGTCGTCGACGAGCGCTTGGCCACGTCTGCGCCCGGCATCTGGGCGGCCGGCGACGTCAACGGGGGACCGCAGTTCACCTACATCTCGCTGGACGACTACCGCGTCATCGCCAGCCAGCTCGTCGGCGACGGCTCCCGCACCACCGCTGACCGGTCGGCCGTGCCGAACACCACCTTCATCACCCCGCCCCTGGCCCGGGTGGGTCTGAGTGAACGCGAGGCCCGCAGGCAGGGCGTTGATCACGTGGTGGCCGTCAAGAACGTCGCCGACATCGCCGCCATGCCCCGTCCGAAGATCCTCGGTGAGACCCACGGCCTCATCAAGGTGCTCGTCGACCCGGGCACCGATCTGGTGCTCGGCGCCACCGTCTTCTGCACGGACGCCCAGGAGGTCATCAACCTCGTCGCCCTGGCCATGCGCGCCGGCGTCACCGCCACCCAGTTGCGTGACGGCATATGGACCCACCCGTCCAGCACCGAGGCGCTCAACGAGGTCCTCGCCACGCTCCCCACGGGGCGGTGACCGCGGAAACAACGCGCGTCGCCGGCCCACCGCCGGCGTCCGCCTCCGAACGACTGGCGTCGGCGGCAGACGAGAGGTCCCCGTGCCAGCCCGGATCAGCTCCACCGGTGCGTCATCACGACCGGGCTCATGCTCTTCGCCCTGGTCCTCGGCGCGGGCGCGCAGCCTCATCTTCCCGCCGATGCTGGCCCCGGCCGGGACCGTGCCGGGGCGCTGGCGGCGGCGCCGGTCCTGCCGCCGATGGACGTGTTCTCGTGTTCCTCCACCCCTGTGCTGTGACACATTGAGAATCATCGCTTGAGATCCGGATATTCTTCTGTCAGGCTGTCGTAACTGAGCCTGAAGGCAGCGCTTCCTGCCAGGCGAGGCTTCCCAAGTTTCGGGTAGACCTCATCGAGCCAGTCGGCGAACTTGAAGAACTCTCCCTCATTCTCCGGTGTGATGTCAGTGTAGACAGCGCTGCCGTAAGGCATGATCATGAATATGGCATAGTCATGAAATTCAACGAAGTGTTCCTTCAGATAGTTCAGGGGCATGCTCATGAGGCCATGAATCGCCTCGATCTCCTCATCGATCTCAAGAATGGGTGATCGTGGTGGAAGATCATCGAATGTGACCATGATCGGAGCCTCCTGCTTGTTGTTTCCGCGGGGTCGGCCATCCGATGGGGTGCGAGTCTCGTTCATCGCCGCCCTGTCAACCCAGAGGTATGTTCATGGGATCACGGGAATCGTCCGCGGTGGTGTTTCCCCTTGTCGGGTCTTCGTTCTGACATGCTGTGAAAAAGTCTCCCAGTTTTCGTCTGTGGTGTGGGTGGTGTGATGGGACTTGTTCACAGGAAGCTCGAAGAGAGACGCAATCCTTGGCCGTGGCCTGGTTCAATGAGGCTGTGCACAAGCCTCCAGTCACGTCACGGATCGAGTGCTGGCCCTGGAAACATCTCATTTCCCCTCGGGTGGGTCATCGTCCCATTCGGCCATGGCTGGATACTCTCGCACCAGGTCATCAAAGCTCGCGCGGAAGGTTTCGGACGAGGCGACCGGTTTCACACCCAGCTCATCATATATTTCATCAAGCCAGTCCGCGAAGGCGATGAATATTTTCTCGTTGCTCCGACGAACTCTGGCCGTCATGAAACAAGATCGTTTCTGGTTTCGGGGGTGGGGGTGTTCGAAGTCGTGGTCGACGGTGCGACCGGTGACGTGTGGGCGGACGCGCCGAGGGTTTCTTCGGGGGTCTCGTGCTGGATGGTGGCGATGTTGTTCTTGGCCGCGTTCCAGACGTGCTCGACCGGGTTGTGGTCGGGCGCATACGGCGGCGGATGGATCGGTGTGATGCGCTCCAGCAGCCGGCCGGGCTCGTGGCGGCCGGTCAATGCTTTCGCGTGGTGGAATCGGGCCTTGTCCGGGACGACCGCGATCTTCTCTGTGGAGTGCTCCACGGTCAGGACCGGGAACATCCGCGTGGCCTGCCACTCGACCAGCCATTCCTGCACCGTCCGCTCAGTGCGCTCAACCAGTTTTCAGCGATGATGCCCACGTCGACGCCACGGGAGGCGTACAGGGTCGCTTCTGCTTTCATCCGGACCAACACATGATTGTCGGAACGTTTCTTCCACCTGATCAGGACGACGGTTTTTTCCGGGGCGACCTCAACTGACATGTCATAATCATATCCGAAACCGCACAGGAAGTCCACGGAAGATACGATTTCGTTTCATGCCGGCCATACAATCACAAACGACCCCCTCTGCGATCGACTACCGCACACCCAACGAAATCGGCACCGAACGCAGACGCCACAATCAAACAGCCTGAACCAGACGTTCACCACTGTCCGAGAAACTCACTTCACTCCACCATTAACCACTGTCTGAAAAACCTATATCATTCCAAAAGACAACCGGAGCCGATCCAGGGGAGGCGGGGGACACGGCTCATCACTCGTGGCGCCTGCGCGGGCCCGTCACCGCGAACCGCTAGATTTGGACCCGTGGTTGACACCGTTGAGAACGCACGCATGACGCCCGATGCGGACCAGCCGTGGGCCGAGCTCGGCCTGAAGGCCGACGAGTACGCCCGCATCAGGGAGCTGCTCGGTCGGCGTCCCACCGGCGCCGAGCTGGCCATGTACTCCGTGATGTGGTCCGAGCACTGCTCCTACAAGTCGAGCAAGCTGCACCTGGCCCGCTTCTCAGCCCTGCCGCAGACCACCCCGCGCGGCCCGCTGCTGGCCGGCATCGGCGACAACGCCGGCGCCGTCGACATCGGCCAGGGCTACGCGGTCACCTTCAAGGCCGAGTCCCACAACCACCCCAGCTACGTCGAGCCCTACCAGGGCGCCGCCACCGGCGTCGGCGGCATCGTCCGCGACATCATGGCCATGGGCGCCCGGCCGATCGCCGTCATGGACGCCCTGCGCTTCGGCGCCCTCGACGCCCCCGACACCCGCCGCGTGCTGCCCGGCATCGTCGCCGGCGTGGGCGGCTACGGCAACTGCCTGGGCCTGCCGAACATCGGCGGCGAGCTCGTCTTCGACGACTCCTACCTGGGCAACCCGCTCGTCAACGCCCTGTGCGTGGGCGTCATGCGGCACGAGGACCTCGCCTTCGCCAAGGCCACCGGCGCCGGCAACAAGGTGATCCTCTTCGGCGCCGCCACCGGCGCCGACGGCATCGGGGGCGCCTCGGTGCTCGCCTCCGAGACCTTCGAGGCCGACGGCCCGCAGAAGCGCCCCAGCGTCCAGGTGGGCGACCCCTTCATGGAGAAGCTCCTCATCGAGTGCTCCCTCGAGCTCTTCCACGCCGGCGTCGTCACCGCTCTGCAGGACTTCGGCGCGGCCGGTATCAGCTGCGCCACGAGCGAGCTGGCCAGCGCCGGCGACGGCGGCATGCACTGCGAGCTCGACCTCGTCCCCCTGCGCGACCCCACGATGACGCCCGAGGAGATCCTCATGAGCGAGTCGCAGGAGCGCATGATGGCCGTCGTCGCCCCAGACGACGTCGAGCGCTTCATGGCGATCTGCGCCAGGTGGGACGTCCAGGCCACGATCATCGGCGAGGTCACCGACGGCGACCGGCTCGTCATCGACTGGCACGGGCGGACCATCGTCGACGTCGACCCGCACACGGTCGCCCACGACAGCCCCACCTACGACCGCCCGCAGGCCCGTCCCGCCTGGCTCGACGCCGTCAACGCCGACCACGCCAACGCCCTGCCGCGCCCCGCCGGGGGCCCGGAGCTGGCCGAGACGCTCATGCGGCTCGTCGCCAGCCCGAACCTCGCCGACAAGAGCTGGGTCACCGACCAGTACGACCGCTTCGTGCGGGGCAACTCGGTCCTCGCCCAGCCCGAGGACGCCGGCATGATCCGCATCGACGAGGACAGCCACCTCGGCATCGCGCTGTCCACCGACGCCAACGGCCGCTACGCCCACCTCGACCCGTTCCGCGGCGCCCAGCTGGCGCTGTGCGAGAGCTACCGCAACGTGGCCGTCACCGGGGCCGAGCCCGTCGCCATCACCGACTGCCTCAACTTCGGCTCGCCCGAGGACCCCGAGGTCATGTGGCAGCTCGTCGAGGCCGTCAAGGGCCTCGTCGCCGGCTGCGCCGAGCTCGGCGTCCCCGTCACCGGCGGCAACGTCAGCCTCTACAACCGGACCGACGGGAGGAACATCCTCCCGACCCCGCTCGTCGGCATGCTCGGCGTCATCGACGATGTGCGCACCCGCACCCCGATGGGCTTCGCCGCGCCCGGCGACGCCATCGTCCTGCTCGGCACGACGAAGGAGGAGCTCGGCGGCTCGGCCTGGGAGGACGTCATGCACGACCACCACCTCGGCGGCCTGCCCCCGTTCCCCGACTTCCCGGCCGAGCGGGCCCTGGCCGCGGTCTGCCGGGCCGGCGCCGGCGTCCTCACCAGCGCCCACGACCTGTCCGAGGGGGGCCTCGCCCAGTCCCTCGTCGACTGCTGCCTGCGCCGGGGCCTCGGCGCCGCCGTCGCCCTGCCCGGCGGGCTCGACCCGTGCGCCGAGCTGTTCAGCGAGAGCCCGGCCCGCGCCATCGTCTCGGTCGCCCCGGAGCGCCAGGAGGCCCTCCTCGACCTGTGCGCCGAGCATGAGCTGCCCGCGGCCCGCATCGGCGAGGTCACGCAGGCCGCCGAGCTGGCCGTCGAGGGCCTGTTCACGCTGCCGCTGAGCCGGATCCGGGGGGTCTGGCGGGACACCGTCCCCGACGCCATGCAGGGGGTCTGAGGCCGATGACGAGCATCGACGATGCCCGGGACGCCCGGGTCCTCGCCGCCGCGGACGCCCAGGTGCGGCCCGCCCTCGACGAGCTCGCCCGGATGATCGCCATCCCCTCGGTGAGCTCCCAGCCCCGGCACGCCGCCGACGTCGCGGCCATGGCGGACCACCTCGTCGGCTCCCTGCGGGGCCTCGGCTGGTCGGACGTGCGCACGATCGCCGCCGGCGGCAGGCCGGCCGTCCTCGCCCACTGGCCCGCCCCCCAGGGCCGGCCCACCGTGTGCCTGTACTCGCACTACGACGTCCAGCCCGTCGGCGACCCCGACCGGTGGAGCACCGATCCCTTCACCGCCACCGAGCGCGACGGCCGCCTCCACGGCCGCGGCGCCGCCGACGACAAGGGCGGCCTGGCCATGCACCTCGCGGCGCTGCGCGCCCACGACGGAAGGCCCCCGGTCGGGGTGACCGTGCTCTTCGAGGGCGAGGAGGAGCTCGGCTCCCCGAGCCTCGACGCCCTGCTCGCCGCCCACCGGGACGAGCTGGCCGCCGACGCCTACGTCATCGCCGACTGCGAGAACTGGCGGGTCGGCGTGCCGACCTTCACCACCTCGCTGCGCGGGGTCGCCGACATGGTCATCGAGGTCCGGGCGCTGGAGCGGGCCGTCCACTCCGGCGAGTTCGGCGGCGTCGTCCCCGACGCCCTCACCGGCCTGTGCCGGCTGCTGGCCGGCCTGCACGACGAGAACGGGGACGTGGCCGTGGCGGGCCTCGTGCGCGGGACCGCCGTCGAGGAGCTCGACCACCCCCCCGACCGGCTGCGCGCCGCCGCCGGCGTCCTCGACGGCGTCGAGCTCATCGGCACCGGCTCCGTCGCCGACCGCCTGTGGGCCAAGCCCTCGATCAGCGTCATCGGCATGGACACCACCCCGATCGCGGCGAGCGCCAATGCGCTCATCCCCTCGGCCCGGGCCCGCGTCAGCCTGCGCATCGCCCCCGGCGACACCCGCGAGAACGCGGTCGAGTGCCTCCGGCGGCATGTCATCGGGCACGCGCCCTGGGGCCTGCGGGTGGAGTGCTCCAGCACCGAGGCCGCCGACCCGTCGGTCGTGCCCTTCGAGGGGCCGATCGCCGAGCAGGCCCGCCGGGCCTACAGCATCGCCTACGGCGCCGACCCGGTCCGCGCGGGCACCGGCGGCAGCATCGGCATGATCGCCTCCTTCCAGGCGGCCTTCCCGGACGCCACCGTGCTGTGCACGGCCGTCGCCGACCCGGACTGCCGCATGCACGGCCCCGACGAGTCCCTCGAGCTGGGCGACTTCGCCCGGGCCTGCCGGGCCGAGGCGCTCCTCCTCGACCGGCTGGGCCGCTGACGGTGGCCGGAGCGCACGCCCGCCCGGGGCGCGGTACGTTCGCTGTCATGGATGCCGGACGCGAGAACGGGAGGACCGGCGCGCCGCGCTTCGAGAGCTACCCCGAACGACTCGTCCGCGAGGCCATCGAGCGCGGCGAGTTCGACGACAACCCGTACGCCGGTCGACCGCTGCCCCTGGGCCGGCCCGGCGACGAGAAGCCCTGGATCGTCGAGCGCCTCGAGCGGGAGGACCTGTCCGGCGTCCTGCCCGAGGGGCTGCGCGCGCTGCGGGCGCTGCGCCGGGAGCGCCCCGCGCGCGACGGCGAGCGCTCCGACGGCCATGGGCAGGATGATGATCCGCATGAGTGAGCGCACCCGGGGAGTCGCCGAGCGGACGCGTGGACCAGCTCGAATGGACGGGAGGATGATCCGCATGAGTGAGCGCGCCGGCGGGCCCGGGAGCCCGGACGGGGCGGCGCCCGAGTGGGCGGGCTGGATGAGCCCGAGCCGCTACGACGAGTTCATCGACCTGTGCGCCGACGCCCTCGCCGGCCACGGGGTCCGGGCCGTCTACGACGGGGACGGCGTCCTCATCGCCGAGGACGGCACCAACTACGGACTCGACAACCTCTCGCGCATCGTGCGCGCCGAACCGCCCGAGCGCTGGCCGCAGGTCGTCGGCGCCTTCTTCGACTCGATCACCGACCGCGACGGGGCGGCCGGCCCCATCGACCCCTCGACCGTCTTCCTGTCCTGCCAGCCCCGCGAGGCGCTGCCCGGGCCGCTCGCCCCGGCGCTCACCGAGGTGCTGCCCGGCATCGTCCTCGTCCCGGCCGTCGACCGCCCCACGAGCGTCGAGAAGCTCTTCGGCGAGGGCGAGCGGACGAGGCCCCTGGGCGGTCTCGCGGGTCTCGTCGAGCTCGGCCGGCGCAATCTCGCCCGGGTGCGCTTCGAGCAGGAGGCCATCGTCGTCGACCACGAGCGGCCCGACTCGGTGGTCGTCGCCATCGGCGCCGACGACCCCTACGTGGCCGGCCGCCTCGGCGTCCTCGACGCGGTGGTCCCGGCGGCCCACCGTGGTGACGTGGGGATCGTCGTCGCAGCGCCCCACCAGGGCCTCCTGCTCGTCCACGCCATCCGCGGCGCAGGCATGGTCCCCGCCCTCAACGGCATGCTGCGCTTCGCCCGGGCCCAGTACGCCTCGGCGCCGCGCGCCCTGTCGCCGCACCTGTACTTCATCGACGCCGACGGCGGTGTGCAGCGGATCACGGGTCCGGTCGCCGACAGCGAGCTCGGCATTCGCGTCGAGGGCCCCTTCGCGGCGGCGCTCCAGCGGGCCGGGATGATCGACCAGGCGTCTCGCGCCGGAGAGGAGCAGGCATGAGGACCGACGCCCAGATCGCCCGGGGGACGAGACTGGAGCCCATCTCCGCCATCGCGCAGTCCCTGGGCATCGAGGCGGACGAGTACGAGTCCTACGGCCGCGACAAGGCCAAGCTCTCGCTGGGGCTGCTCGACCGGCTGTCGGGGCGCCCCGACGGCCGGCTCGTCCTGGTCACCGCCATCAACCCCACGCCCGCGGGCGAGGGCAAGACGACGACCAACGTCGGCCTGTCCATGGCGCTCAACCGGATCGGCAGGAGGGCCGTCACGACCCTCCGCGAACCCTCGATGGGCCCCTGCTTCGGCCTGAAGGGCGGCGCCGCCGGCGGCGGCCGCGCCCAGGTGCTGCCGATGGAGGACATCAACCTGCACTTCACCGGCGACATGCACGCCATCGGCGCCGCGCACAATCTGCTGGCGGCCATCGTCGACAACTCGATCCACCAGGGCAACCCCCTGGACATCGACCCGCAGCGCGTGGTCCTGCGCCGCGTCGTCGACGTGAACGACCGCGCCCTGCGCAACGTCGTCGTCGGCCTGGGGCGGCGCGTCGACGGCGTCCCCCGCCAGAGCGGCTACGACATCACCGTCGCCAGCGAGATCATGGCGGTCCTGTGCCTGGCGAGCGGCTTCGACGACCTGAAGGCCCGGCTGGGGCGCATCATCCCCGCCTACACCCGCGACGGGGAGCCGGTCACGGTCGACCGGCTCGGCGTCACCGGGGCCCTGGCCCTGCTCCTCAAGGACGCCGTCAAGCCGAACCTCGTGCAGACCACGGAGAACACCCCGGCGATCATCCACGGCGGCCCCTTCGCCAACATCGCCCACGGCTGCAACTCGGTCCTGGCCCTGCGGATGGGCCTCAAGCTGGCCGACTACACGATCACCGAGGCCGGCTTCGGGGCGGACCTGGGCGCCGAGAAGTTCCTCGACATCGTCTGCCCGAGCGCGGGCCTCGTCCCCGACGCCATCGTGCTCGTGGCCACCGTCCGCGCCCTCGAGTTCAACGGGGGAGTGCAGGGCGCCGCGCTGGACGCCGAGGACCTCGGCGCCCTCGACGCCGGCATGGTCAACCTGGAGCAGCACCTCGACAACCTCGCCAAGTTCGGAGTCCCGGTCGTCGTGGCGGTCAACGAGTTCCCCACCGACACGGCCGCCGAGCTCGACCTCGTGCGCGAGCGCTGCGCCGAGCTGGGCGTGCGGGCCGTCGGCTCGACCGTCTTCGCCGACGGCGGGGCGGGCGGCGTCGAACTGGCCCGGGCCGTCGTCGAGCTGTGCGAGCAGCCCGGTGAGTTCACCCCGATCTACGATGCGGAGTCGAGCCTGCGCGGCAAGATCGAGACGGTCGCCCGCGAGATCTACCGCGCCGACGGCGTGACCTTCTCCTCAATGGCGCAGCGCCAGCTCGAGCGGCTGAGCGCCCAGGGCTTCGATGAGCTGCCGGTCTGCCTCGCCAAGACGCAGTACTCGTTCAGCGACGACCCCGGGCTCCTCGGCGCACCCCGCGGCTTCACGATCACCGTGCGGGAGCTGAGCGTGCGCGCCGGCGCCGGTTTCGTCGTCGGCCTCACCGGGGACGTCCTCACGATGCCCGGCCTGCCCAGCAGGCCGGCGGCGCTCGACATGGACATCGACGCCGACGGCCGGATCACCGGCCTGTCGTGAGCGGCGCGCCCTTCACGAGGAGCGCAGGGCGAAGCCGCTCACCGGCTCGGCGGGCTCCTCATCGGGCTCCTCGGCGGCGCGGCGGGCCGGCTGGTAGCGCGGCGCGGTGCGCATCGGCTCGGACTCCCCGCCGAAACTGCGCACCAGCGAGATGACGTGGTCGAAGTCGACCGGGCGGGCCGTGTCGAGGGCCACGCGCGGCTCGGTGCCCCACATCTCGGTGTGGGCGTTGCGGTCGGTCACGTCGTCCCAGGTGATCCGGCTGACACCGGGGATGCCGTTGCGGCGGGCCCGGACGCGTTCGTGGTGCACCGCCGGGTCGGAGCAGACGGTGATGAGGAACAGGAGGTCGGCGCCGGTCTCCTCGGCCAGGTCGGTCCACAGCTGGCGGCTCGCCCTCGTGTAGTTCGCGGCGTCGATGATGACGTCATGGCCCGCCGCGAGGTTCTCGCGGGCGACGGACTGGGCCGACAGGCAGGCGGCGAGGGCGGTGGCCTGGTTGCGCCACAGGCCGGCCGCCACCATGGCGGACTCGATGCCGGGGACGCCGATGCGCATCGCATTCATCCGGGACGCCAGTTCCGTGGAGACGTGGGTCTTGCCGGTGGCCTGAAGCCCGGACATCGCGATGAGCATGCCACGATCCTGCCAGCGGTTCGGCGCGGAGTGGAAATGCGGGCCGACAACTCTGCACCGTCACTTGAATCTGCACCGTCATCGGAATCCGCACTGCCGCGTGAACCCCGCCGGCGGGCCGGTGCCGGGCGCCCCTCACCGGCGCGGTCAGCTGCGGAAGCTGTGCACGGGCGCCGGCAGCCTGCCTCCCCGGTTGATGAGCGCTCCGGCGTCGGACCGGTGGACGGCCATGACCGGGGCGTGCCCGAGCAGGCCGCCGAAGTCGATGTCGTCGCCGACCCGGGCCCCGGGGACGGGGATGACGCGCACGGCGGTCGTCTTGTTGTTCATCATGCCGATGGCCGCCTCGTCGGCGATCATCGCGGCGATCGTCGTCGCCGGGGTGTCGCCGGGGATGGCGATCATGTCGAGCCCGACCGAGCAGATCGAGGTCATCGCCTCGAGCTTGTCGAGGCCGAGCGCGCCCTCGGTGACGGCGCGGATCATGCCGGCGTCCTCGCTGACCGGGATGAACGAGCCGGACAGGCCGCCGACGTGCGAGCAGGCCATGAGGCCGCCCTTCTTCACGGCGTCGTTGAGCAGCGCCAGCGCGGCGGTGGTGCCGTGGCCGCCGACGGTGCCGACCCCCATCGTCTCGAGGATCTCGGCCACCGAGTCGCCGACGGCCGCCGTGGGGGCCAGCGAGAGGTCGACGATCCCGAACGGCACGCCCAGGCGCTCGGCGGCCATCGTCCCGACGAGCTGGCCCATCCGGGTGATCTTGAAGGCGGCCTTCTTGATGGTCTCCGCCATGCCCCCGAAGCTCGCGTCCGGGACCTTGTCGAGGGCGCGCTTGACGACCCCGGGCCCCGAGACGCCCACGTTGATGCACGCATCGCCCTCCTCGACGCCGTGGAAGGCGCCCGCCATGAAGGGGTTGTCGCCGACGGCGTTGCAGAAGACGACGAGCTTGGCGCAGCCCCGGCCGGCGGTGCGGTCGGCGAGCTCGCGGACGACCTCGCCCATGCGGGCCACCGCGCTCATGTTGATGCCCGCCCTGGACGAGCCGATGTTCACCGAGGAGCAGACCACGTCGGTGGTGGCCAGGGCCTCGGGCAGCGAGTCCATGAGGCGGCGGTCGGCCGTGCTGCGCGACTTCTGCGCCAGGGCGGTGAAGCCGCCGAGGAAGTCGACGCCGACCTCGTGGGCCGCGTCGTCGAGCGCCCGGGCGAAGCAAGTGTAGTCCTCGGTGCGGCTGGCGCCGGCGACGAGCGAGATCGGCGTCACGGAGATGCGCCTGTTGATGATCGGGATGCCGAGCTCGGCCTCGATGCCCTCGGCGACGGGCACGAGCCGGCCGGCCCGCGAGACGATGCGCTCGCGGATCCGTGCGCAGGCGACGTCGGGATCGGGGTCGGCGCAGTCGAGCAGGCCGATGCCCATCGTCACCGTGCGGATGTCGAGGCGGTATTCCTCGATCATCGCGATGGTCTCGAGGATCTCGTGTGCGGTGTCCATGGCTCAGAGCTCGTGCATCGCGCGGAAGATGGCCTCGGACTGCAGGCGGACGACCACCTGCTGCTCCTCGCCGACGGCCCGCAGATCGCTCTGGAGCGACTCGATCGGATGGGCCCGCTCGTCGAACTCGCACTGGGCGATCATCGTGAAGTACTCGCCCATGATCGTCTGCGAGATGTTGCACAGGTTGACGTCGAGCTCCGCCAGCCGCGTGCTCACGGCGGCCACGATGCCCGTGTGGTCGAGGCCCGTCACGGTGAGGATCGCAATCATGGGCCAACCCTATCGACGCGCGGCGCCCGGGTTCCGCCACGGCCGGGCCCGCGCGTCCCGGTCCGCTCGTCCGGGCCGTCGCGTCGGCGGCGACGGCCCCGGGGCGGCGGGCGGCTCCGCCGAGCGTGAACGGCCCGACCGTGCGGTTCCCGGCGTCGGCGCACGGTGGGATGATCGACCGACGCGGGTCCCACCCGCCTGCCGGCCCCTCGACGGGCCCGGCGGACGACGGGCCCCGCCGACAGCACGATCCCGACAAGGAGGGTCCCCATCCGATGAACATCCCGTCCGTTCTCCGCAGGCCCGACGCCGCGTCCGGCCCCGGCCCGGGCCCGCGCGTCGTCATCATCGGCGGGGGCTTCGGCGGCACCAACGCCGCCCGCGTGCTCGGCAGGGCCGGCGCCCGCGTCGTCATCGTCGACAAGAACCCCTACACCTGCTTCCAGCCGCTGCTCTACCAGGTGGCCACCGGCGGCCTCAATCCCGGTGACGTCACCTACCGGCTGCGCTCCTTCGCCGCGCGGACGCCGAACTGCCGGTTCCGGCGCGCCCGGGTCACCGGTGTCGACCTGGAGGCCCGTCGCGTCGAGTGCGACAACGGCGGCCCGATCGACTACGACTACCTCATCCTCGCCCAGGGCGTCGGCGCGAACTTCTTCGGCACCCCCGGGGCACAGGAGCACTCGTACACCATCTACACCCGCACCGATTCGGTGCGCACCCGCGACGTCATCCTGTCGAACCTCGAGGCCCTCGACACCGACCGGGGGAGGAACTTCGACGTCGTCGTCGTCGGCGGCGGCCCCACCGGTGTCGAGATGGCCGGCACCCTCGCCGAGATGAAGTCCATCGGCATCCCGGCGATCTTCCCCGATGTGTCGGTCGACCGCGTCCATGTCACCCTCGTCGAGATGGCCGAGCACCTGCTCATGCCGTTCGACGCCAGGCTGCGCCACTACACCCGCCGGCAGCTGCACAGGCGCGGCGTCGACGTGCGCACCACCACGGCGATCGCCGAGGTCCGCGAGGGCTCCGTCCTGCTCAGGGACGGCTCCACGCTGCCCGCCGACATGGTCATCTGGGCCGCCGGCGTCGGCGCCCACGAGGACGTCATGGACTGGGGCCTGGAGCTCGGCCGCGGGGGCCGCATCCTCGTCGGCCCCGACCTGCGGGCCAAGGGCCAGGACCGGGTCTTCGCCGTCGGCGACGGCGCCCTCATCGAGGGCAACCCGCTGCCGCAGCTCGCCCAGCCCGCCATGCAGGAGGGCGTCTGGGCCGCCGAGCAGATCCTCGACCTCGAGGCGGGGCGGCGCACGAGGAGCTTCTCGTACCGCGACAAGGGCACGATGGCGACCATCGGGCGCAACGCGGCCGTCGTCCAGATGGCCCGCTTCCACGGCCTGAGGATCGACGTCACCGGCTTCGTCGCCTGGCTCGCCTGGGTCGGCCTTCACCTGTACTTCCTGCTGGGCGGGCGCAACCGCCTTCAGTCGATGATCAACCTCGCCGCCCGCTACCTGACCTTCAGCCGGCAGGCCTCGGGCATCATCGGCGACATCGTCGACGAGGGCGGGGACCCGGGAGGGGCCGGCCCGGCCGCCGAGGGCTGAACCGGGGGCCCGGACGGGCCCTGGGTACACTTGATCCTCAGGCGCCCGGCGGGCCGGGCGCGCCCCGGTCGCCGGAAGGGGGGAGCCAGCATGACGACTGGTCCCGATCCACGGCCGCGCGTCCCGCTTCGGCCCTCCGACTACGGCTACGACGAGCAGCGCTTCGGTGCCCCCCACGGCCCCGCAGGACGGGGCGCCGCGGACCGCTACGGGACCCGGCCCCGCGACGACGAGGCCGACTGGCCCACGAGCCCGTCGATCCCGGTGGTTCCCGAGGCGACGAGGCCGCCGAGCAGGCGCCTCACCGCGATCATCTCGCTCCTCTTCGGCGTCTTCGGCGCGGCCCCCGCCTCCGGGGCGGCCCACCGGGCCCGCGAGGCCGGCCTGCCGTCCGGCCGCTACTGGACCGCCTTCCTGCTCGGCTGGCTCGTCCACCTGCTCGTCCTGGCCTCCGTGCTCGGCCTGGTCATCGCGGGCGGCCGCTCGGGCTCCTCGTCGGGGAGGGCGTCCGCCCCGGCGAGCAGCGCCCCCGCCTCGACGGCCCCGTCCCCGAGCCCGAGCCCGAGCGCCTCGCCGTCCCAGGCCGCCTTCCCCGACGGCGCCACCCGGTGCAGCGACACGGTGGCCGTCAACGCGTCCACCTCCTGCCAGTTCGCGCTGAACGTCGAGACCGCCTTCCGGTCGGCCGGAGCCACGAGCGGCACCGTCCAGGTCACGGCGACCAGCCCTGTGACGAACCGCGACTACACGATGTCCTGCGTCGTGGCCGCTGGCTCGGTCACCAGCTGCACCGGCGGCAACAACGCCGTCGTCTACCTGCGCTGATCATGGTCGTGGCGGACCGGGTCGCCGCGCCGTCACGCTAGGCTGAGCCCGTGGTTCTTCGCCCGGACGACCAGCTGACCCCACGACGCGACAACGACCGACCGCGGGACGAGTGCGGCGTCTTCGGCGTCTTCGCGCCGGGTGAGGACGTCGCGAGGCTCACCTACTACGGCCTGTTCGCCCTCCAGCACCGCGGCCAGGAGTCGGCGGGCATCGCGGTCTCCGACGGCTCGCGGATCATGGTCTTCAAGGACATGGGCCTGGTCAGCCAGGTCTTCGACGAGGCCATCCTGAGCTCCCTGACCGGCCACGTGGCGATCGGCCACACGCGCTACTCGACGACCGGTTCGAGCGTCTGGCGGAACGCCCAGCCCACCTTCGCCTCGACGCCCCGCGGCTCGCTCGCGCTGGCCCACAACGGCAACCTCACGAACACCGACGAGCTCGAGGACCTGCTGGCCCGCAGCCGCGGCGAGGGGGCGGCCGGCGGGGTGCCGCACAAGAGGGATATGGACTCCAGCAACGACACCCACCTCGTGAGCGCGCTCATGTCCCTCGACGACGCGCCCCTCGAGGACGTCGCCGCGCGCCTGCTGCCGCGCCTGGTCGGCGCCTTCAGCCTCGTGTTCATGACCGAGAGCACGCTCTTCGCGGCGCGCGACCCCCAGGGCGTGCGGCCCCTCGTGCTCGGCCGCCTGGAGACCGGCTGGGTCGTCGCCTCCGAGACCGCCGCCCTCGACATCGTGGGCGGCACCTTCGTCCGCGAGGTCGAGCCCGGCGAGATGATCCGCATCGACGAGTCGGGCCTGCACTCGGCGCGCTTCGCCCCGGCCCGCCCCAAGGGCTGCCTGTTCGAGTACGTCTACGTGGCGCGCCCCGACACGGTCATCTCCGGGCGCCGCATCCACAACGTCCGCGTCAAGGTCGGCAAGATCCTGGCCGAGGAGTCACCGGCCGACGCCGACCTCGTCATCCCCGTCCCCGAGTCGGGCATCCCCGGGGCGATCGGCTTCGCCGCCGCCTCCGGCATCCCCTTCGGCAACGGCCTGGTGAAGAACTCCTACGTCGGGCGCACCTTCATCCAGCCGACCCAGTCCCTGCGCAACATGGGCATCCGGCTCAAGCTGAACCCGTTGCGCGACGTCATCGAGGGCCGCCGGCTGGTCGTCGTCGACGACTCGATCGTGCGGGGCAACACCCAGCGCCAGCTCGTGCGCATGCTGCGCGAGGCCGGCGCCGCGCAGGTGCACGTGCGCATCTCGTCGCCTCCGCTGGAATGGCCCTGCTTCTACGGTCTCGACTTCGCCACCCGCGCCCAGCTCATCGCGCCGGGCCTGTCGGTGGACGAGATCCGCCGCTCGATCGGGGCCGACTCCCTCGGCTACATCAGCCTCGGGGGCCTCATCCGGGCCACCCACGTGCCCAAGGAGAAGCTGTGCCGGGCCTGTTTCGACGGCGAGTACCCGATCCCGGTGCCCCACGGCGCCGCCGTCGAGATGGGTCTGCACGCCGAGGAGGCCCCCGCCGCCTGCGCCGGTCACGGCGACGCCGAATTCGACAGGGACGAGGATGAGGCATGAGTCAGTCCGCCTACGCCCGCGCGGGCGTCGACATCCATGCCGGTGACGAGGCCGTCGAGCTCATGAGGAGCCATGTCGCGCGCACCCGGCGCCCCGAGGTCCTCGGCGGCATCGGGGGCTTCGCCGGCCTGTTCGACGCCTCCGCCCTGGCCCGGTACCGCCATCCGCTGCTCGCCACGAGCACCGACGGCGTGGGCACCAAGGTGGCGCTGGCCCGGGCGCTCGACGTCCACGACACCATCGGCTGGGACCTGGTGGGCATGCTCGTCGACGACCTCGTGGTGTGCGGCGCCGAGCCCCTCTTCCTCACCGATTACATCGCCTGCGGCCATGTCGTGCCCGAACGCATCGCCGACATCGTCAAGGGCGTCGCCGACGCCTGCGTGGCGGCCGGCTGCGCGCTGCTCGGCGGCGAGACCGCCGAGCACCCGGGGCTCATGGGCGCCGACGAGTACGACATCGCCGGCGCCACGACCGGCGTCGTCGAGGCGGACGAGCTGCTCGGCCCCGACCGGGTGCGCGACGGCGACGTCGCCCTGGCCATGGCCAGCTCGGGCCTGCACTCCAACGGCTACTCGCTCGTGCGGCGCGTCCTGCTCGAGGACGCGGGACTGGCGCTGGACCGGGAGATCCCCGAGTTCGGCCGCAGTCTGGGCCTGGAGCTCCTGGAACCCACCCATGTCTACGCCGGCGAGGTCATGACGCTGCTGCGGACCGTCACGGTGCACGCGATGAGCCACATCACCGGCGGCGGTCTGGCGAACAACCTCGTCCGCGTCGTCCCCGACGGGATGCTCGTCACCGTCGACCGCGCCACGTGGCGCCCCGGGCCTGTCTTCGAGCTCGTCCGGTCCGTCGGCCGCATCGGCGAGGAGGACATCGAGGAGACCCTCAACATGGGCGTCGGCATGGTCGCCCTCCTGCCCGCCGACCAGGTGGACGAGGCCCGGCGCGTGCTGGGCGGCCTCGGCCTGGACGCCTGGGTCTGCGGTCGCGTCGAGGCCCGCCCCGGGCCCGCGGCCGTCGAGCTGGTCGGGGGGCATCCGCGGGCCTGACCCGCCTCAACCGCTTGTCCGGACACCAACCGCCCGCCGCGTTCGAGATGGGCGGTGATTGGTGACGACCCGAACTATTGGGTAGCCTGGGGCCCACGAGAGTTGTTCATCATGCCGCGGCACAGCCGCGAGGGACTAAGCGAGGGGGTCGACCCATATGGGGCGCGGCCGGCAAAAGGCGAAGCAGACCAAGGTGGCCAGGGATCTGAAGTACCGTTCGGTCGAGACCGACTTCGCCTCGTTGGAGCGGGAGCTCCGCAGCAAGCAGCACCACGACGACGAGGATCCCGGCGAGGGGATCCCCGACAACTACGCGGATCTCGCCGCGGAGTACGAGCGGGACGTCGACTCCGACTGAGCCGTCGGGACTGCGAGATGAGCCGCTGGGCCGCCGATCCGCTGCTGGCGGGCTACGAGTCGCTGAGCTGGGCGATCCCCGGCGCGCGGCCGGCCGAGGGCGAACCCGGCGCCCCCCTCACCGGGACTCTCGTCCGGAGGAATCCGCCGCGCCACGAGCGCGCGGTGCTCTACCTGCACGGCTGGAACGACTACTTCTTCCAGACCCACCTGGCCGACTGGTTCGACGCGCAGGGCTTCGACTTCTACGCCGTCGAGCTGCGCCGCTACGGGCGCAACCTCGTCCCGGGCCTGTACGCCGGCTTCATCACGGACCTGAGCCACTACGAGTCCGAGCTGGACCACGCCGTCGCGTGCATCCGCGAGGACCATCCGGGGGTGCCCCTCACCTTTCTCGGCCATTCCGCCGGGGGACTCACCGGCGCGCTGTGGGCGTCCCGGCGCCCGGGACTGCTGGCGGGGGTCATCCTCAACTCGCCGTGGCTCGACATGCAGGGCTCGCCGGCGCTGTGGCGCGTGCTCTCGCCGGTCGCCGCGGCCATCTCCGTCGTCAACCCGCTGGCCGAGCTCGGCGCCGCCGTCGACACGGGCCTCTACCGCCGCAGCCTGCGCGCCGACGAGGACGGCGAGTGGGACTGGGATCTCGACCTCAAGTCCAACACCGGGGCCTTCGTCCACCGCTGGGGATGGGGCAGGGCGGTCCTGGCCGGCCAGGACCGCGCCGGCGCCGGCCTGGGCATCGACACCCCGGTCCTCGTCATGACGAGCGCCCGGAGCGACTTCTCGCGCACCTGGGACGAGAGCATGCGCGGGGCTGACCTCGTGCTCGACGTCGAGCGCATCTGCGCGGCTGCGGTGCACCTGGGGCGGCTGGTGACGATCCGCCGGTTCGCCGGGGGAGTCCACGACCTCGTGCTCTCGCGCGAGCCGGTACGACGCCGGGTCTTCGACGAGATGGCCCGCTGGATCGATGCGAGGGTGCGCCCGGCCGGCCTCATCGAGGAGTACCGCGAGACGCTGCGCACCGACCGGGACGGGCGGAGGACGGGGAGCCGGGGCTGAGCCGCTGCGGTCCCCGCGGGGTGGCCAGGGGCGGGGTCGAACCGCCGACCTTACACTTTTCAGGCGTACGCTGCTACCAACTGAGCTACCTGGCCTTGATCAAGGAGAAGCGACCCTGATGGGACTTGAACCCACGACCTCCGCCGTGACAGGGCGGCGCGCTGACCAACTGCGCCACAGGGCCTCGATTCACTTGTCACCCGCGCGAGCGGGCTCCACAACAATAGCGTGCTTCCGGGGGAAAGCAAAACCGCCCGTGCACCCCGCGCGACGATCGGGCGGAGCGGCCCGACGGGAGCGGTGCGCCGGGGCGGCACCGGTCGGCGCCGCCCCGGCGGGCGTATCCCCAACGGAATTCGAATCCGTGTTACCACCTTGAAAGGGTGGGGTCCTGGGCCGCTAGACGATGGGGACTCGCGACGAACATGGTAGCGGCTCGGGCGTCCGGGACGGAAGTCCGCCAACGCCCGAGCCGCTGGGGCCCGCGCTCAGACGACGCGGACCATGGCGGAGATCGGGGCCATGTCGTACAGGCCCGAGATGACGATGCCGGTGTCCTCGTTCTGGGCGTTGAGCACGAGACCGTCGCCGACGTACATGCCGACGTGGCCGTCGTCGTAGTAGAACACCAGGTCACCGGGCTGCAGGTCATCGGTCGAGGAGACCGGTGCACCGGAGTTCACCTGGTCCCAGGTCGTGCGCGGGAGCGAGACGCCGGCCGCGGCGTACGCGGCCTGCATGAGCCCCGAGCAGTCGTAGCCGACAGGGCCGGTGCCGCCCCACACGTAGGGGCCGCCGAGCTTGGAGTAGGCGAAGTCGATCGCGGTCCGGGCCGCCGTGGCGCTGTCGTAGGCGACGGTCACCGGCTGCGGGGAGTTCCCGCCGCCCTCGTCGTCGGCCTCCTCCTCGTCACCGGGGGCGACCTCGGTGTCGGAGACGAAGGCGCTGTTCACCCAGCGGGAAACGCCGTCGAGGATGATCTCGGTCCAGTCGCCGTTGGTGACGCCGGTGGCCTCGATGGCGTCCCCCTGGTCCAGAATGTCGACGACCTCGTAGTCGGCGCCGGGCCCGGTGCGGACGTTGACGTCGTCGGAGACCCACTTCGTCGTCGTCGCGGGGGCCTCCTCCTGGGAGTCGTCCGCGGCCTCCTGGGGCTGCGCGGTCTGCTCGCTCTCGGGGGTCCGGGCCGGCTCCTCGGCCGGGGCCTGCGCGGTCTGCTCGGTCTCGGGGGTCCGGGCCGGCTCCTCGGCCGGGGCCTGCGCGGTCTGCTCGGCCTCGGGGGCGGGCTCGGTCTCGGGGGTCCGGGCCGGCTCCTCGGCGTTCTCGGTGGAGGTCGTGCTGGCGACGAGCGCGATGGTCGCGGGATCGGAGACGTAGCGCGAGTAGTTCGCCGCCACCCAGGCGTCCTGGCCGTTGAAGCTCACGGGCACCCAGCCGGCGAACGGGGCGCCGGTCACGGCGACCTCGTCGCCCGGGTAGAGCATGCCGATCGAGGTGAAGGCGGTGCTCGTGCCGGTGCGCACCCACAGGTAGTCCTGCGAGACGGCGCTGGTGATCGTGGCGGTCGAGTCGTCGCCGGCGTCCGACAGGAGGGTCGTGGCGACCCAGCCCGCCCTGCCGTAGTAGTTGACCGGCGTCCAGTCGCCGCTCGGGTCGCCGGTGATCGAGACGGTGGTGCCCTGGGTCAGAGTGCCCATGATCCAGCTCGTCGGGTCGGCGTCGGAGCGGACGTAGGCGTCGGCGGTCGTTGTGGCGGTGCCGACGGCGGTGCCGCTCGTGATGACGGTCGTGCTCGACACGTACTGGGCCTGGACCCAGGCGTTCGTGCCGTTGTAGATGATCGGCAGCCAGCCGTCCTGCTCGGCGCCGCGCTGGGTGACGGTGTCGCCGGCGGAGAGCACCGCCACGACCTCGCCGTTCGTGTCCGGAGAGGTGCGCACGTTCACGTCGGTCGTCGCGGACAGGTCTGAGTAGTCGGCCTGCGCCTGCGGGCTCAGGACGAGCCCGGCGGTGGCCAGACTGGCAGCCACCAGCGACGAGGTCACGGCGATGCGCGCCGTTTTCGCGAAGGGGTTGTTCACTGCTGGTCCTTCCCGCGGCCTTCCCGAGCCGCATGATGTTCGATGGTCCGTGCCCCGGGGCGTGGCGTCTTCCCCGGCGACGCGTGCCGCCACGCCGGAGCCCCAGGGCTGGAAGGAACTTAGGCGGGCCCCGTCCCGGCCCACAAGACGGCTGAAGCACCGGTTGAGACTTCCGGGCCGGCCGGCCCCCGGGCGGGCGCGGCGTACCGTCTGGGTTTCACGAGGCCCGTGGAGCCGCCACTGGCTAGGTGATCCAGGGTGCCGGCGGGGGCCAGTGGGGCGGCTGCGGGCAGGCCGGGGGAGCACGGGGCCGCCGCCGACGCACAGGCTCAAGCCGAGGTTGAGGTTGAGTCTTCGCGCCCGTTCCGCGGCCCGTCCCCGACCCGTCGCCGGGCGCGGTGCCGACGGGGTCCGAGCGGCTAAGATGGTGCCGCCTCCATAGCTCAGCTGGCAGAGCAAGGGACTTTTAATCCTTGGGTCCGGGGTTCGAGCCCCCGTGGGGGCACCGATCGGACGAAGCCGGAGGGGCCTGGCGTCCGGATCCCGAACGCGGATCTTGGACAGGGTGTCACATCGCGCGATAAACTGAAGCGGCTGCGGTCTGTTCCAAGGCGGGCACCCCCGAGGTTCTCGTCCCGTGGCTGCAGCTGCGGGACACCTGGAGACGCAGGACCCCGGGCCCCGACGGTGCTGCGCGCATCGCTCGGACCGTCGCGGGCTCACGTTTCAGGTTTCCCGCGGGAGCTGTGTGATTGCTCGGGCCCGTCCCATAACGGGCTCTGAGCCTGAGGACATCACACGGTCCGCGCACCCCAGCACAGTGCTTGCACGAGTCGGGGCCGGACGGCGGCCGCCGTCCGGCCGACGATCCGGTGAAGGCGAACGAAAGAGCCATATGACAGGCAGGGCAGAGAGGACGAGGCACCCCCGGCGTGCCATCGTCGGCACTGCCGTCTGCGCGCTCCTGCTGGCGGCCTCCGGCACGGTCTTCGGCGTGCACCGCCACAACACCGAGCTGCGGAACGACTGCGCGGCGGCGGTGAGCTCGGCCGACCAGGCCGTCGACGACTACGTGAGCGCGGTCACCGCCACCGAGCCGGTCCTGCGCAGCGCCGACGACACGTCCGGCTACAAGGACAGCGAGGGCGCCTCCGCGCTCGTCGACGCGGTCGCCGGCGCCGATCGTCAGGTGCGCATGGACCTCACCTGCACCGACCGGGGCCAGCTCGAGGCCCTCAGAAACGCCACGGCCGAGCTGGGCACGAAGAGGGACGCCCTGGTCACCGACACCCTCCATCTCACGGTGTCGATCTCGTCGTACAACAATGCGAAGGCGGCGGACGAGCTCTCGGCCGTGATCCAGGCCGCCCAGAGCGTCTACGACGGCTCTGCCGGGCAGCTGCCCGACGACGGGGTGCGCAGTGAGCTGCGGACCGAGATCGACGAGGCCACCGCCCTGCTCGACGCGGCTGCCGACGCCCGCGAGCAGGCCGCCGGCAGCAATGATCCGGCGCCCGTCGACGAGTCGACGAAGGCGATGGGGGCCAAGAGGATCGAGCTGAGCACCAAGAAGGACGACACGGCCAAGGCCGCCGGCATCGCCTCGGAGCAGGCCGCCGAGCAGCAGGCGCAGACCCAGGAGTCCAAGCCCGATCAGCCCACCGGCGGCACGCCCGCACCCGAGGAGAACAACCCCGGGAACCCCACCGGCGGCTCCGGGGGCTCCAACTCCGGCGGGGCCGCCGACAACGGTGGGGGCGGCTCGAAGCTGGACAATCCGGGCTCGGGCGGCGGACCCACCACCTCGGACGGCTCCGGCTCCCACGGCTCGCACCATGAGTCCGACGACGACGATGATGACGACGACGACGAGGAGGACTCCCACCGGAACTGGCCGTACGGCGGTGGGAACTGCGGTTGGGTCTGGGTCAACCAGCCCTACTACGACTGGTGGGGCTGGCACCCCGGCTACTGGTCCTGGCGCTGCTGGTGAGCCGTGCCCCCGGGCCCCGTCCGGGGCGCGGACGGCGGGCCGGGGACCGGTGCCCCGCGGCATGATGGGGTGCCGTGGCCACCGGTGACGATCACGAGGACCTCCACGGCGACGGCGGGCCCGGCACGGCGCTGCGGCGGGTCGTGGCGGTCGTCGCGCTCCTCAACCTGCTGGGGATGATCGGCGAGATCATCATGGCGGTCCTGGCCGGTTCGGTCGCGCTGTTCGCCGATGCGGCCGACTTCTGCGAGGACTTCCTCATCAACGGGCTCGTCGTCGCGGCGCTGGGCTGGTCCGTGCGAGGGCGTCGCCGGGCGAGCGTCTGGCTCGCCGGTCTCATCCTCATCCCCGCCGTCGCGGCCCTCACGACGGCCGCGTGGAAGCTCGTCTCGGGCGAGCCCCCCGAGCCCTTTCGACTGTCGCTCACGGCCGGTGCCGCGCTCGCCCTCAACCTGCTCTGCGCGCTGCTGCTCGTCGCCCGGCGCACCGAGGGCGGGTCCCTCGTGCGCGGCGCCTGGCTCGCGGCGCGCAACGACGTGCTGGCCGATGCGCTCATCCTCGTCGCGGGCCTGGTGACGGCGGCCCGACCCTCGATCTGGCCCGACGTCGTCATCGGCGTCGCCGCGGGCGCGATCAACCTGCGCGCCGCCGGCGAGGTCTACGAGCAGGCCCGGGCCGAGACTCCCCGACCCGGGGACGACTGATCCGCTGCCGCTCCCGCCCGCGCCCCCGGGGGCGCGGGCGGTGGATGCTCTGCTCGGGGAAGCGTACGCGGCCGGGGCCGGCGGGGTCCGCTGCTCGGCGGGGTCGCCGGCCGGGGCCGATCCTGCCGGGACGGCTCATCGGCCTCGACCGCCGGTGCCGTGCGCGGGGACGCCACGGCTCGGCACGCGCCGGCGCGGGGCCCGCCGCGTCGCGATCGAGGAGCCCGGGCTGGCCCATCAAGCGATCCAGGGCGTCGGGCCCGGCAGGCCGTAGTGGGCGCAGACAGCGGCCTCGTCCTCGGGCAGGACGCGGCGTCCCGCCTCGAGGCGCGGCGAGCTCATCACGAGGGAGCGGGGGTAGGGCACGTCGATGCGCTCGTAGCCGATCTCGGCGGCGGCCAGCGGAATGAGGTGGCGGCGCCCGCTCAGCACGCCGTCGCGCACGCTCACGAAGGCCAGGGAGTCGGTGCGGGCGTCGCGCAGGATCCGCAGGGCGTGGCCGAGGAGCCTGCCGGTGGAGTCCATGACCCGCGCGCCGACCAGGGCGTGCTCGGGGGCCGGCCCGTCGGCCCGGTGCTGCTGCTCAGACATGCGCGCCCCCGGGGCGCCGGTGGCGCTCGAAGCGCGACCACCAGTCGTCGTGCCCGGCCGGCAGGCAGCCCCCGTCGTCGCGCTCGACCATGGCGCGCAGCGCTCGCTTCGTCCCGATCAGCTCGTCCGGCAGCCCGCGGGTCGCGTCGGGGCCCGCGTCGGGGGCGTGCGGATCGGTCTCCAGGAGGGCCTTCCCGAGGCGCCAGGCCCTCAGCCGGGTGCGGATCATCTCGCGGTGGACGCCCTGCACCTCGCAGGGGGCCTTCCCGACCGCCTCGGCGGCCCGGATCCGGCCGTAGTCGCGGTTGATGGACAGCAGGCCCGGATCGATCGTCATGGCGTCGTGGACGAGGATCTCCGGCTCGATGACGGTGGCGCCCGCCGCCCGGGCGTAGGCGATCTCGTCGCGCTCGGACTCGTCCGCGCGGATCGACTCGACGCGGAACAGGATCGACAGGACGCCGCCCCTGCCGGCGCCCGGGTTCGGGGCCGCGCCGGGCGGGGACGAGATGATCGCACAGGGCCTCGTGACGCCGAGGTTCTTGATCGCCGCCTCGACCGGGACGTTCTCGCGGATGCCGCCGTCGACGTACCACTCGCCGTTCATCTCGACCGGCTCGAAGACGCCCGGGACCGAGCAGGACGCCGGCGTGCCCATCGCCACGTCGAACCCCGGACCGTCCAGGGGCCGATCGTCGCGGTCGACGATCCGGCCGTCCTCGCGCATGGAGCGCGGCTCTCCGCTGTCGAGGCCGACGAAGGCGCAGCGGGGGGCGACGCCGGAGGAGCCCACCGGCTCCGAGTGGAAGAAGTCGCGGCTCAGCAGGCGCTCCAGCAGGGGCCCGGGGCGGTACAGCGAGCGGTTGCTCTCCAGGCCGCGGAACGCGGCGGTCGGGTCCGAGCCGATGCGCCCGAAGCGGGGCAGCCCGACCATGAGCTGGTGGACGAGGTCGGCGTTGAACTCCAGCGGCTCGACGGGGGCCTCGGCCATGGCGAGCGCCGGGGTGCGCTCCTGCGGGGCCGGGCGCTCGTCCCCGGCGGCCGGGGCGTCCTCGTCCTCGTCCTCGGCGTCGTCGGTGCGACAGGAGGCCCGGCGCCGGGTGCGGGACCGGCGGGTGCGCTCGGCCGTGCGCTCCTCGGCCTCGCGCAGGGTCTCGAGGACGTGCTGGTGGGCGAGCGGGCGCGAGAACCACGAGCGCTCGGTGAACATGTCGGCGTTCGTCCGCATCGACGGCCACAGGTCCTCGACGCGGCGCAGCGCGGCCTCCTGCTCGGCCGGATCCTCGAACTGGGCGAGCAGCGCGCCGAGGATCGAACCGGACGAGGCGGCCGTGATGACCGCCGGTGCGGTGCGCTCTCGCTCGTACGGATGGCGCAGCGCGCCGGTCTGGAAGCTCGCCCTGGCCCCTCCGCCCGCCATGACCAGGCCCTGGACCTCCTCCGGGTCCTCCCGGGAGTGCCCGCGGCCGAGGAGGGGCCGCAGACCGGACCATGCTGGACGTGGCATGCGGACAGCCTAACCGGCCCCGTCGGGCCGGGGCCGGCATGGGGCGCCCGTGCGCAGGGCCCGCCCGGCGCGCGGCCGGGGGAGCGCCGATCCGCAATGCCTGCGCATCAGACGTCCTCCCTTGTGGACGGGGAAGAACCCGAGGGCAGTGAGGACTTGCTTGGGTGCACGGGCGGATTCGGCCGATCATACTGGAGCCATGCCGAACGGACCACGTTACTCTCCGCCCGTCGATCTGAGCCGTTACGCCTGGCTCTCCATCGCCGCTGCGGCGGTGACCATCGTGCTCAAGGGCGGGGCCGCTGCGCTCACCGGTTCGGTCTCGCTGCTGTCCGACGCCCTCGAGTCGGTCGTCAACCTGGTGGCTGCCGTCCTCGCCCTCGTCATGCTGAAGATCTCGATCCGACCGCCGGACGACAACCACCGCTTCGGGCATTCCAAGGCGGAGTACTTCTCGGCCGCCGTCGAGGGCGCCATGGTGCTGGTCGCCGCGATCCTCATCATCTGGGAGGCGGTCGGGCGGCTGGTCCACCCGCGGATGCCCGAGCAGCTCGGCATCGGCCTGGCCATCAGCGCCGTCGCCGCCCTGGTCAACGGCGCCGTCGGCCTGCTGCTCATCCGCCGCGGTGCGCAGATGCGCTCGGCGACCCTGTCCGCCGACGGGCGGCACCTCATGACCGACGTCGTCACCTCGGTGGCCGTGCTCGCGGGGGTGGGTCTCGTCGCGCTCACCGGCCGGCCCCTTCTCGACCCGATCGTCGCGATCGTCGCCGGCGCGAACATCGTGCGCATCGGCATCGGGCTGGTGCGCAGCTCGGTCGACGGTCTCATGGACATCGCCCTGCCCGCCGAGCTCGAGGCCCGTCTCATGGGCGTGCTCGAGACCCACCGCGGCGAGGAGGTCGACTTCCACGCGGTGCGCACCCGCGAGAGCGGGAACCGGCGCTTCATGGAGTTCCACCTGCTCGTGCCCGACGAGTGGAGCGTCAAGGCCGGTCACGACCTCGCCGAGGACATCGTCGATGAGCTGCGCGAGATCGAGCCGGACCTGCGCGTCACCGTGCACACGGAGCCGCTGCACGACGCGCGGTCCTACGAGGACATCGAGATCTGAGGGGCCGTACGCTGGTGGGCATGGCGACGACGAGGGGTGGGCGGACGATTCCCGTTCCGGGCTGGGACGACTACTTCCTGGGCATCGCCGAGGCCGTCTCGGCGCGCGCCAAGTGCACGCGCCGGCGGGTCGGCGCCGTGCTCGTGGGCCCCGACCACCGGATCATCGCCACCGGCTACAACGGCGCCGCGCCCGGGCGCCCCGACTGCCTCGAGGGCGCGTGCCCGCGCGGGCGTCTCGGATACGACGAGGTGCCCGGTCTGGGCGACTACGACCGGCCCGGGGCGCCCGGCTTCTGCATCGCCATCCATGCCGAGGTCAACGCGCTGCTGTTCAGCACGCGCGACACGAAGGGCGCCACGGCCTACGTCACCGATCAGCCGTGCCCGGGTTGCCGCAAGGCGCTCGCCGCGGCCGGCATCGTGCGGGCCGTGTGGCCCACCGGCTCGATGGACGAGGACGGGCTCGTCGACTTCGGCTGAGGCGCCGCCGCCCGGTCGCGGGGAGGGGCCGGCCGTCTGCCGCACGGCCGTGGACTTCCTCCGCGCCCGTGCGGCCGCGAGGCGCGGTCGGGGCCTCCCGCTCCGGCGGCCCCTCCACGAGCGGGTCCCCTCTCACGAGGTCGTCTCCGCGTGGAGGTCGTCCGCGGGACCCGGGCGGTTCGGGCGACCGGCGGAGGGGCGGATCAGTCGTCCTGGTCCTGCCCGGCGTCCGCGTCGTCGGAGGAGTCGTCCTCGTCCGTCCCGGACGGGCGCACGGCGGAGATGCCGTAGTACTTGTACAGGTCGGCCTCCTCGTCGGAGTCGAGGTGGCGGTCGGGGTCGACGGTCGGGGCGTTCTTGACGGTGGCCTCGGCGTAGGGCACCTGGATCTGGCCGTCGTCCACCTCGGCCCGGAACAGCGGCACGAAGTTCTCCTTCGTCCCGAACAGGCCGGTCTTGACGGTCACCCAGGTGGGCCGGCCGGTCCGGTCGTCCAGGTAGACCTGGCCGACGCCGCCGATCCTCCTCCCATCGCGGTCGACGACGTCCGAGTTGTACAGGTCGTCGTAGTTGTCGTCCGTCATGAGCTTCCTTTCCGCCGAGGCGGTCTGCGCCAGTGACCCGCTCACGCTATGCCACCGCGGGCGCCGATGTCATGCCGGATGCGTCCTCGAGGGGCCCGCATCAGTGATTCCTCCGGGTACCGGGCCGTCGCGGGCGCCCTCAGTGGCGGCGCAGCCAGTCCTCGTTGTCGTCCGGCGGCACCTCGCGGGGCGGCCCGGCGCGGCGGGCGCCGTAGCCGACGATGATCCACAGCAGGGGGCCGACCGCGGGGATGAAGATCACTACGAACAGCCACAGCCACTTGGGCATGAACGGCACGTCCTCGTCCCGGCTCTGGGCCAGGTCGACGATCGCGTAGATGGTCAGCGCCAGCAGGACCAGCGCCGGCAGGAGTCGTGCCATGGCTCCAGTCTACGGCCGTGCCGCCGCGGTGCGGCGGCGTCGGCCGCCGGGCGGGGCAATCGGGCGGCGGGATCGCGTGGCAAGATCGGGCGGTGGGCGTCCTCGCCGCGACGGCGGGCCCGGCGGCGCCCCGATCGACGAGGGGACTCATGGCCAGCGCTGCAGAATGGATCGAGGGGGCGCGCATGCGCACCCTGCCCACCGCGATCTCACCGGTCCTGGCCGGGACGGCGATCGGCTGGTGGCAGGGGCGGGCGCCCCTCCTCGTCGTCGGCCTGTGCCTGGTCGTCGCGCTCGGACTGGTCATCGGCGTCAACTTCGCCAACGACTACTCGGACGGCGTCCGCGGCACCGACGACCACCGCGTCGGACCGCAGCGCCTCGTCGGCTCAGGGGCCGCCGCCCCCGGCCGGGTGCGCGCCGCCGCCTTCTGCTGCTTCGGCGTCTCGGGGCTGGCGGGCCTGGCCGCCGTCGCCGTCACCGGGCACTGGTGGCTGCTGGCCGTCGGCGTCGCCTGCGTCCTCGCCGCCTGGTTCTACACCGGCGGTCGGCACCCCTACGGCTACCTGGGGCTGGGGGAGGTCTTCGTCCTCATCTTCTTCGGTCTCGTCGCCACGGCCGGGACCGACTACCTGCTCTGCGGGCATGTGAGCGCCGCCGGCTGGGCCGCGGCGGTGGCCATGGGCCTGACCGCGGACGGGGTGCTCGTGACGAACAATCTGCGCGACATCGCCAGCGACACCGCCGCCGGGAAGCGCACCCTCGAGACGCGCTTGGGCGACCGGGCCAGTCGCCTGCTCTACGCGGGGCTGGTCGTCGCCGTCGCCGTCTGCTGCGTCCTCGTCGCCGCGCTGAGCACGTGGTGGGCGCTGCTGGGCCTGCTCGGGGCGGCGCTGCTCGTGCCGGCGGCCCGCACGATCCTGGGCGGAGCCGTCGGGCTGCGCCTCGTGTCCACCCTGCGCTCGACGAGCATGGGCGAACTCGTCCTCTCGCTCGGCCTGCTGGCCGGCGTGGCCGTCGCGCGGCTGACGGCCTGAACGGGCGCTGCCCCGCCGCGTTCCCGTACCGCCGCGCCCCTCACCCGAGGGTGCGCAGCCAGGCGCGCAGGGCGCGGGTGGCGCGCACGTCGTCCTCGTTGTACTCCAGGACGCGTCGGGCCGCCGCACGGCGGCGCTCCGGCTCGTCGGCGTGGACGGCCTCGTCGAACCAGCTCTGCGAGTTGAGGCCGCCCGCCTGCCCGTCCCGCCAGCTGAACCCGGCGCCGTCACGGGCGATGCACTTGAGGCCCAGCCCGTGCACGCCGAAGAAGTTGGCGCGCACGACGCCGAACAGGTCGGAGAAGTTCGACCGGCACCGGGAGCGCGCGAACCCGGTCAGGAGCGGGTCGTCGCTCGTCCTGGCGATGCGCCGGATGTGGATGACCTCGTAGTCGGAGTAGTGGTAGACCCTCGCCCCGGGGTGGGCCGCGAGCCGCTCGTCGAGCCAGCAGAGCGCCTCGCGCGCGAGTTCCCGCTCGCCGGTGCGGTCCAGCTCGGCGAACCGGGCGAAGGGGACGTAGCGGGGCCCGGCGGGCTCGTCGGGATCGTCCACGAGGAATCCCCACAGGTAGACCGTGTCGTCGGCGCTCGTCTCGATGTCGAGATCGATCGCGTAGCCGGGCGGCGGCAGCCGCAGCGGGCCGCTCGTCGTGCGCTCCACCGTGCGCCCGTCCCTGAGCATGCGGGCCCGGCGCGCGGCCAGCCGCACCCGCCGGGCCGTCTCGTCGGGGCGAGCCACCTGAGGGGTTAGTGCCGCGAGGAGCTCGTCGACGTCGCGCCCGGCCAGGTCGCCGACCGTCCACACGCCCATGGCGCGCAGGAGACCGATCTCCCTGGCGCTGGGGCGGGCCTTGTCGATGCACAGGCTCAGGTCGTCGTCGGCCAGCTGCGGGCGGCAGCACGACCACCACGGGCACCCCTGGCACTCGGCCGTGACGATGGGCCGTACGCGCGGGGACGGCGTGCGGGCGGCGGCCTCGACGGCGATCCGGCGTCGGAAGCCGAACTCGTGGTCGTAGCGTTCCAGCGCCGAGTGGGCGCGCCAGCCGCGGCCGGCCGTGCGGGCCTCGGCACGCAGGCGCTTCGCCTCGAGGTCGGCCCAGACGAGGACGAGCTGGCGGTTCGGGGGCGCCTGCCGTCGGGGGGAGCGGCGCACCGTGGCGACGCCTCTCTCGTAGCCGATGCGGTCGGTGCCGATGAGGCCGCCGTACGCGGCCCCGCCGCCGGCCCAGCCGGCGGACTCGAGGACGCGCCTGTGGTGAGCCAGGCGCAGCAGGTCGTGCTCGCGGCTCGGGCGCACGGCCGTGCCGCGCACCCGGACCAGGCGCAGGCCGCGGGCCAGGGAGCTCGCGCGCTGATCTCGTGCCGACGAGGCCGGTTCGAGCACTTGGTGACGGACGACGAGGACGGGGTCGTAGCCGTGGCCGCCGCCGGCGGCGGGCTCGCCGAGGACGAGCGCGTCGGGCTCCCCGATCCGCCCGCCGGCCGCGTCGGGTGGCAGGATTGGTACGCGGCGGATGGATCGTTGGTTGGAGCGGG
>ERZ773060.15-NODE-15-length-137409-cov-13.579_pt1 | contig 137409 bp, 96 predicted proteins | sample MGYA00580628_ERZ773060 | MGnify/ENA primary metagenome ERZ773060 (study PRJEB29015, sample SAMEA2738019) | human oral metagenome | biome: human oral; feature: human-associated habitat; material: dental | place: China | collected 2045 ... | reverse complement strand
GGGTCATTGCGTCGATCCACTCGCTTTCGCACGACGTCATTGCCGACGCCGGCCTTCCCGTCTACAGCGCGACCGACTGGCGCATGCGGCTGTTCACCGAGCTCACCGACGCCGACGAGGCGAGCTCCCTCCCCCTCAACCTCCTTGAACGCTGGGAGGACGCTCTGGAAAAGTCCTCGAATTGGAAATTCGAGCCGACCGTCGTCCACGGCGACATCGACGCCGAAAACTTCCTGTGGTCCGACGGCGGAATAGCCACTGTCACGGGCTTCGGCGAGGCGAAGGTGGCCGACCCGGCGATGGACCTCGCCCCCTTCCTCTCCCTGGAAGAGAGCGTCTACGCAGCCGTCATCGACGCCTACGAGCACACGCGCGGCACGGGCATCGACGACGCGATGTACTCGCGCATGCTGCTCATGTCGGAACTGGCCATCCCCAGGTGGCTCATGCACGGTGTGCGCACAAACAACGAGTCAATCCAGAAAGAGGCGCGAAGCATGCTCGACGACCTGTCCAAGCAGGTCGCCGAGGCCGAATCTTAAACCGGCGCGGATCCCAAGCCGCCGCGGGAAGGTTTCAAACGGGCCGCCGCGGGCTCACTCTCCGGCGGGCCGCCACAGGCCGACTCCGGCTTCCATGCCCGCGGCGAGCGAGTCCTCGATGCGCCTGGCCACCTCCTCTTCCGTCAATTTGGCCGCAGCGAGCGTCTGCCTTCCTTCCGGCTCTCGCAGATAGACGAAGCATGCGCCGACGTCCGCTATGTCCCGCCCGTGGGCGCGGGCCCAAGCCAGCCGATAGATCGCGAGCTGCAGCTCCCGGGAGGCCAAGGCTTCCCCGTCGGGTCGCCTCCCCGTCTTCCAGTCGACGATCGTCGCCGCCGAAAGGTCCGGCTCGGCGGAGGTGTCGAGGACGGCGTCGATCGTGCACCGCACGACGCGCCCGCCGATCACCGCCGAAAGGCTCTCCTCGACGGCGATCGCCGGCATGCGCGCCCACCTGCTGGCCTTGAACGCCTCGAGCAGGCGGGCCTCCTCCTCGCGCGTGAGGACGTCCATGTCGACAGGCTGCTCCCCCTGCGCCATGACCGAGTCGATGTCGAGCCTGGCGGGGCGCTCGTAGAACTCGGCGATGCGCGAATGCACCTCGGTTCCTGTGCGCGCCGCTCGGCTCGGACGCTGCGGCGTCGGCCGGCGCCATTGGGCGAGAAAGGCCGCGGGGTCTTCGCTGAGGTGGACGACGTCGGTGGCCGTGACGTACGGGCGTTCCGGCACGGCCGGGCGGGACGCCGCCTCGCGTTCGCGGATGAGAAGGTCGGCGCTCCGCCGCCACATTGCGACGCGCTCGGGCGGGACGGGGATTTCCCCGGGATTGCCGGAGCCTCCCCCGGGGCCGCCGGTTTCGGAGGCATGCCCGGCGCCGGGGCCGGCGCGGACGACGTCGGCCGGCCACAGGGGCAGATCGGCGTTCGCGTAGTCGATGACGGGCTCGGGCGGGCCTCCGGTCCGCTCGGTCGCCTCCGCAAGGGGCATCGTCGCCGGGCACTCCTCGGTCAGCTCCGACGGCCATTCGGGGCCGGCGACGTCGGCCGCGGGGAGGACGCCCGCGCCCTTGCGAACGTCGTCGAGGAAAACCGAGCGCGGCAGGAGGCTGACGGCGTCGTCCTCGACGAAGGACGGGGGGATCTCCTTGGCGGCCAGTCCGTATCCCGCCAGGAAGAGCTCCGCCTGGGGCCGCGTGAAGGCGACGTAGGCGAGGCGGCGGGCTTCGGCGTTTTCGTGCGCGGGGATGTCGGTGCGCAGGAATCGGCTGTAGGCCAGAGCGGCGTCGAGCTTCTCGGAGAAGTCGCTCGGGCGAAACCGGGGAAGGTGCGCGCGGTCGGCCCTGAGGGGGAACGGGAAGACGGCAGGGTCCGTGGTCCATGACCTGCCAGACTCCTTTTCGGAGAACTGGGCGGAGACCATTTCCGGGATGGCCACCAGGTCCCGCCATTCGAGGCCCTTGGCAGCGTGGACCGTCAAGATTTGGACCACTCCGGCGTGCACCTCGACCTCCTCCGAGGCGTCGATTCCCGCTTCCTCCTCTCCCCCGTGCTCGTGGCGTTCGACGAGATCGAGCCAGTCGACGAAGTCTCGGACCGAGGCCCCCGGATGTGCGGCCGAATATCCGCGCGCCAGTGCGACGAACGAATCGAGGGATGTCCGCACCCGCTGGGCCCCTTCGGTCCGACAGGCCGCGGCCAGGTCGAGCCCCAGCTCCGAGATGCATTTTTCGACGAGGTCGGCGAGGGGCAGGTGGACGGAGGATCGCAGCGAGGCCAGCGATTTCGAAACGAGGCTCAGGCGGCTGAAAGCCGCCGAGTCCAAGGCCAGGCCCCGGGAGCCGGCCCACTCCTGATCTGGAAGGCGGCTGACCGCCTCGACGAGGCTGGCCTCGGCGCGAGGGTCGAGCGGCGCATCGCCCACGGACCGCCGCGCCAGCTCTCGAGACCATTCGCGGAGGGCCCTTATGGCGTCGCTGCCCGTGCCCCAGTGGAGCAGCAGCCGCACGAGCAGCCCGCCGCGCGAAGGGCGGGCGAGGACGCCGAGCGCGGCGCGCACCGTGACGATCTCCGGGCGTTCGATGAGGCTCTCGCCTCCAACAATCTCGTACGCGACCCCCCTTTCGCGCAGCGCGTCCGCGACCCGTTCGATCGAGGAGCGCTTCCTGCAAAGGACGGCGATCTCCGGCTGGGCGCCCCGCGTGCGGGAAACCTCGGCCCGAACGTCCTCGACCCTCCGGGCGATCGCCCGGTAGGAGTCCTCGGCGAACAGCGGGCGGGCTTCGACGACGCGCCCGGGGCCGCAGCCCGGCCTCGCTTCGAGCTTGCGCACGCCCGCGGCGGCCTCGTTGAGGGGCGCGACCACGGCGTTCGCCGCGTCGAGGATCGCCGCGTCGGAGCGGAAGGAGGTCGAGAGCGTCAGACGGCGGACCGGCGCCTCGCCCGCGAAGGCGACCGCGAAGTCCGCCAACGCGTTCGCGCTCGCCCCGCGCCAGCCGTAGATCGCCTGGTTGGGGTCGCCCACCGCGCACACGGACCTGCCCTCGCCCGCCCCGCCGAGCGCGCGGCGCAGGAAGAGGGCCTGGTTGACGGAGGTGTCCTGATATTCGTCGAGGAGCACAAGGCGGTGCCTCGAGGCCGTTTCCTCGCCGATCCGCCCGTACCGCCCGAGCACTTCGGAGGCGGTTGCCACCTGGTCGGCGAATTCGACCAGCCCGAGGCTCCGCTTGCGCTCCATGTAGGCCTCGACGGCGGGAAGGCACGCCAACTGCAGGGCGAAGTCCGCCTTCGCCAGGGCCCTCCAGTCCCTTTTGAGCCGTTCCCATTCGGCCGATTCCATGCCGGCGTCGGCCATGTCGCCCTTCGTGAACCTCCTGGGGTCCTCCCCGAGGCGTTTGAGGGCCGCGGCCTCGCCCTCGAAGAACTCGCGCATCTGCTCGACGGAAACCCCGTTGTCGATCCCTCCGGCGGCGAGGCACAGGGCGACCTCGACGATGCGCGCACGGCTGTGGCGGGAGGCCACGTCGGGGTCGACGGCGCCTTCGGCGACGACGGAGTCCATGAGCTGGAAGCGCTCGGCGTCGGTGACGAGCCGCGCCGTCGGGTCGGCGCCCACGAGCATTCCGTACGAGGCGGCGATGTCAGACGCGAAGGCGTTGTAGGTGGAGATCGTCGGCCGGGCGAGGGACGACCGCGAGGTCTGCCCCGTATGCGGCAGCATCCCGGCGGCCCGGAGGCGCCCGAGGGCGCGGTCCACGCGCTGGCTAAGTTCGCCCGCGGCCTTGCGGGTGAACGTCAGGCCCAGCACCTCTTCGGGCGAGACGCGGCCCGCAGCCACGTGATAGGCGATTCGATTGGCCATCGTGGCCGTCTTCCCCGACCCGGCGCCCGCCGTCACGAGGATCGCGGCGTCCTGGGACTCGATGACTTCGCGCTGCTCCGGCGTCGGCATTCGGTCGCCCGCGAGCCGGCGCATGACCCGCTCGTACGTCGCTTCGCTCACGAGGCCAGCCTTCCCTGGGATTTGGCCGGGCACAGCGAGACGAAACGGCACGTGCGGCAGGCCTGCGACGGGCGCGCGGGGAATTCGCCGCCCCGCAGCAGGCGGCCGGCCTGCCTCAGGCGCTCCTCTGCCAGCGCCTTGCCTTCCGGACTGAGAGGCCGCTGTTCTCGCCGCGCGGGCAGTTTCGTTTTCAACGTCTGCCCGAGATAGACGAGCGCCGCCCCGCCGTCCGCGGGGAGGCCGGACTCGCCCATCGCCCACTGGTAGAGCTGAAGTTGGACGTTGTCCTCGGCCTCCTTGGCCGAGACCGCGCGCTTGCCGGTTTTGAAATCGACGATCCGCCTCGCGGCGCCGTCGTGCTCGACCCTGTCGATCTTGCCGCTGAGCACGACGCCGTCCTCCATATCGACCGATATCCGCCGCTCAACCTCGGCGCTGCCGCCGCCGCGGGCGAAGTCCTCGAGATAGGCGGCAAGTCCCTCGACGAGGATGCGCGCCCGGGCGTATTCGGCATGCGCGGCCACGGGGTCCTCAGGCTTGTCGAAAGCCGCCCAGCTGGCCTCAAAGTCGCCCAAGATCTCCTCGCGGCTCGAATTCGCCGACCTTTCGGCGATCGCGTGGACGAGCGTTCCTATGTCGGCCGTCCTCCTGTCGTCCGAATCCTCCGCCCCCACGAGCGAAAGGAAGCCCCTCAGGGGGCAGTCGAGCATCGTTTCGACGCGCGACGGAGAGACGACGACGGTTCCGCCCGCCTCGATCCCCCTCGACGACGTCGGCTCAAGGGCCTCGGCCCACGTGCTCTGATCGGCCTGCCGGAATCCGGCCTCGCGCAGGCGCGCAAGGACCTCCTCGGCCTCGCGCCCGCCGGCTCCAAACCGGCGTATGTCCGCCACCAGGCCGACGACGTCAAGCTCCCCCTCGGCCGCCCGCGGGCTTTCCAAGACGAGCCGGCCCGACGCTGCGGCAGCGTCGCGGACGCCGTCGGAATCGAGCGCGGCGGAAGGGCCACGTGCGTCGGCGAAGTCCGACGGCCCGTCGGACCGACGGGCGTCGCCCGAACCTTGTCGGCCCGCGGAGGCGGCGTCCCGGAGCTCCTCGGTCACAAAGCCCATGAGCTCGAAGAAGCGCGAGGGGCGCGCCTCCTCCGAATCCACGCAGGTGAGCAGAAGCTCGCCGTCGGCGCGGGTGACCGCGTGGTGGAGCTGGCGCAATTCGTCGTCGAGGATCTCCTCGTAGGCTTGGCGGCGTCCGGCGAGCCCGTCCGCGCCGGACGCGCCCGGATCGCGCCCCGTGACGATCTGGGCCAGCCTCCCGGTCGCCGTGTACGTGTCTCGCAGCCGCATATTCGGCCACAGGCCGTCCTGGAGCCCCGCGACGACGACGAACTCCCACTGCCTGCCGATGGAGGCGTTCGGAGTGGTCAGCGTCACCGTTTGGGCGGCGGCTCCGGCCCGGGCTATCGAGTCTTCAGGCAGATTGTGCGTCTGGAGTTCGTCGAGGACGACGTCGATGGGGACGTCGACGTCCCTGTCCGCCATACGCTGGGCCACGCGGAAAAGCTGTATGACCGAATCGAGCGCCGAGTCGGCCGCGTCCCCGGCGGTCCCGCCGCGAAGAGCGGCCTCGCGCCACTCCTCGGCCTTGCCGCTGCTTTCCCACGCCGCCCAGAGCACTTCCTCCGCCTGGCGGTTCGAGCGTTCAGCCGCCTCGCGCACGGTTTCGAACATTCGGGCCGCGCGCAGCAGATCGCCAATTCCCCGGGGCGCGGCCTCGCTCAGACGCGAGGGGCCTTCGGCCGCGAGGGACAAAAGCTTGGATTCGCTGCGGCTCCCGCCGCGGGCGAGCTCTCCGCCGCGCAGAATCCTGCCGATCTGGCGCAGGCGGAGGGGGTCGATTCCCACGAGGGGGCCGGTCAGCACTCGGACGAGCTCGGCGTTGTCGGACGCTCCGTCGAGGGCGAGGCGAATGAGAGCGAGGAGGGCGTCCACGGCGGGCTCTTCGCGCAACGGACGGTCGGTTCCTATCTGTCCCACGGGAACCCCGCGGCGTACGAGGGAGGCGCGCAGTCCGGGGTGCGTCGAACGCGACCTCGTGACCACGGCCATCTCAGAGTAAGGGATTCCCCGCAAAAGGCGCGCCTCGCGCACGGCCCGGGCTATGGCCGCCGCCTCTTCCTCCGGGTGGACGAAGCGCCGCGCGCTCACGCTGTCGCGCCGCTCGGCCGCCTTCGGGTTGCGCTGGCGGGTCGCGCCTCCGCCGACCCGAATGGCTTCGGCGAGAGCGTCGGCGACCCCGGCGATCTTCGGGCCCCCGCGATGCCGCTGCCGCAAAGCGACCGTTCGGCTGCCGAGCCCGCGCGGGGCCGGGGCGGCGACGTCGCCGGGAAGCGAGGCGACGCCGCCCCTGAAGCCCTGCACCGCGCAGTCGGGGTCGCCCGTGGTGACGACGGAGGCGCCGTCGGCGGCGAGCTCCGCGAGCAAGCCGAGCACCGACCTCGGCGCGTTGTGGATGTCCTCGACGACGGCCCAATCCCACCGCGGCCGGGGGTGCGGCCCGGGGACGTTGGCCTCCCAGTCCCGCAAGATCGCGGTCGCCGCTCCGACGAGGTGGGCGTGGTCGAGCCGGTCGGGAGCGTCGGCCGTCCCGGCGAGCGCGTCGCGCGCCGTCGTCACGCCTTCGTACAGGCCTAGAAGCTGTCCCCCCGCGACCCACATCGGTTCGCCGTGCTCTCGCCCCAGGTCCTCGAGCCGCCGAGGCGAGAGCCCCAACTCGCACGCGCGGGTGAGAAGGTCGCGCATTTGGGCGCGGAAGCCGCGCTGCCGCCTGAGGCCGTCGTCGACGAAGTCGGGGAACTCGACGCCCGTTTCGGGGTCGGCGAGTATGTCGGACAGCAGCGCGTCCTCCTCCGGGCCGGAGATGAGCTCGGGCTCGCGCCTTCCCACCGCCTGCGCGTAACTCTGGACGATCCCGTAGCAGAAGGAGACGAGCGAGCGGACGCTCACCCGCTCCGAGAGCGAACCGTTCGTCAGCGACACGGCCGATTGAAGCGAGGAGGCGGCCCGCCTGTCGAGGGTGAGGACGGCGATGCGGCGGCCCAGTGCCGCCTCGCGTGCGACGAGCGCCGCGACGACGGCGGATTTGCCCGTGCCCGGGGCGCCCAGGAGGCTGACGCGGCACGGCGCCCGGCATGCCTCGAGGGCCTCCCTCTGCCACCGGTCGAGCTGCACGTCGCTCACCGTCTCGCCTCCTTCCGGCCCGAAGGCCCCGTTTCGCAAAGCATCCGGCTCGGCGCCGGATCGGACCGCGCGGCCGCCCGCGGGGCAAGCCCGCGAACACACGCCTGCGCGCCCGCGATTCGCCGCGGCTGCCCAACCTCCACGTTCGGCGGCGGAAGCGCCCGCGGGCCCGTACGAGGCCCGACCTCCATACGAAGTCCAACACAAGGGTACGGTCCCAAACCGACGCATGCGGCCCGACTCCCCCGCGTTCGCCCCGAGCTGGGCACAGACGGCCCGGCGGACGGCGCCGCCCCGCGCCCGGCGAGTGGCTCAGCCCCTCCGCGTTAGGCCCTCGACGAACACGCCGGGAAAGGCAGGGCGATTGCGCATTATGCTTGGTTTCATCCCAAACCCGAGGAGTCTCTATGAAAGTCCAAATAGCCGTGCGCAACGTCCAAAGCGAAGTGGAGATCGACGTCGATCTGACCCTCGAGGACCTGAAAAAGGCGTTTACCGACGCCGTGGAGACGGACAAGCCCCTTATCCTCTCGGACAAAGACGGCCGGACCGTTTTCATCCCGGCCGACGCTGTGGGATACATCAGCACATCCACCGGCGAGACGCGCCGCGTAGGCTTCGGCTTCACCAGCTGACAAGCTTCGGCTTCACAGACTGACGGGCCCGGCTCCGCGAAGCTGTCCATCCCGAGCGACGAACAGCCGGAGCAAAAGGGCAATCGCCGGTCGCGAGCGACAGGCGTCAAGTCGGCGTCGAAACGGCGAGCAGCCGGTCCGGAAGCGTCCAAAGGGCAAGCAGCCGGCCCGAAAAGATAAAAGAACGATGAAAGCAGGCCCACGCCGCATTGGGGCGTGGGCCTGCTTTTCGCCTTGGACAAAAAGCCCGGGGTGTCTTGCCCGAGGGCTTCTCAGCCGAGGGACCGTCAGTTCAGTCCGGTCGCCGGGGTGAAGGTGTAGCCGAGCTCCTTGATCCCCTTGACCGCGACCTTCAGCTCGCTGAGCGGGTAGTCGGGGTGGAAGAAGAAGCTGGCGTTGCCGTCGGTCACGACAAGGTTCTTCTTGGCGTTGTTCACGAGGTCGGCCCCGGAACGCGGCGGGTGGTTGTTGTAGGACTCGGGCTCGTAGTTGCCGAGATTCTCGGGCAGAACCTTGGTGCCGTAAATGTTCTTCACGGTGTAGGGGTAGAAGAGGCCGAAGTTGCCCTTGTTCCCCTCGTTGTCCTTGTTGAGCATTCCCGGGAAGAAGAGCTCGCGCTCGTAACGGGTGGAGTAGACCTTCTTCATGCCGAGGTAGGAGTTCCACGAGGCGGCATAGTGGGGCGTCTCGAAGAGCTTCGTCCTGCCCAGGCCGACTCGCTTGAGCTCGGACTTGCCGAGGGAGACGCGGTTGGCCGCCCAGTTGACGGAGTCAGAGGGGACCGGCCCGGCCAGCTGAACCCACGTGTCGGTCTTGCATTCGACCGGCGTTCCGCCGCTCTGCTGGGCCGTGCACCAGGAGCGGTAGAACTCGAAGTCGTCGGCGCTGACCCCGTTGTACGGGTTGTTCAGCTTGCCGTACTGGTGGGTGGTTCCGTGCTGGACGATGGTTCCGCCGTGCCGCTGGGCGTACTTGAGCAGCTTGAGCAGCTCAGGGTTCTGGTCGAAGGTCTTCGTCAGGGACTGGCCGTTGTTGTAGACCCCGTTGGCATCGACGTAGTACGGGATGGCCGCGATCTGGAAGGGAACCTTCTCCGAGACCAGGTAGTCGATGAGCGGCTTGAGGTCGTCGACCTCGGTGTTCGGGTTGACGTCCTCGATGCGGATCGCGGCCTTGCGCGAGGGCGCCTGGCCGTCGCGGCTCAAAAGGCCGTCGACGATGTCGGCGTAGGCGAGGTAGCGATCCGTCTCGTTGATGTAGGTCAGTGCAATCTCGCCGATGTAGGTCAGGCCCGAGGAGCGGACGGCCCACGGGAACTGCGAGCCGGTCGTCTGGGCGATGGACCCGCAGTTTGCGGCGTTGCCGGCCTGGTCCTTGCAATTGGCCTGGGCCAGCACTTCGACCTTGTCCTTGTCGACGATGTGCGGGGCGATGATGCCGCTGGTGTTGTCGTCGGCCCGGGTGAGCTCCTGGGACTTGTAGTTCACGGTCGAAACCTTGTCGAGGGAGTCGATGTACGACGTCGACGGATCCCATCCGAACCTGGCGACGAACGCCTGGCGGTCGTCGTCGTTCTTCGCGAGCTGCCAGATGTTGAAACCGGACCACAGCACCTTGGCGTCGCCGGTGAGGACATCCTCGATGAAGGCGCGCGGGAGCGGCTCGTCGTAGTTCGATCCGACGTACATGACCGCCGTGTAGCGGCCCGCCAGGCCGGACGTGTACTCCGAGACGGGAAGGGCGGTCACGCTGCCTTCGTGGCTGGCGAGCATCCCGGTCCCCAGCGCGTAGTATTCGCCGAGCTGCTTGTACTCACCGTGGGTGTCGTAGAGAACGAGAGCCTTGGCGGAGGCGTTCTTGTTCCCCCACACCTTGGCGGAAGCGGGAACGGCCGGCACCTTGCGGGCAAGCTTGCGCTTGGCCGGCTGCTGGGCCTTCTTGGCGACGGCCTGCGGCGACTCCTTGAGGTTGACCGTCGCGCCGGAGTCGAGCGACAGCGGAAGCGCCCGCTTCTTGGCGGCCACGGGCTCGGGCACGCTGGGAACGGGATTGTCGCCCGTCACCGAGGCTGAGCCGTCGCCGCCGTCCTTCGCGGCCTTCGCAGCGGCAGGGGTCTGCTTTCCTCCGCCGACCCCCAAGAGGCTGGCGGGAGCGGAAGGCGATCCGTCCGGGTCGTCGGCATAGGCCGGGCCCAAGACGAACATGGACGACCCAATGCCCATCGCCACAAGCGCGGCGCTCAACCGCCGCCTCCGTAAGCCGCGCGAAGCGGATGTGACTTTGATTTGCATAGTTTGTTTCCCTTTCAGCGCACCCACCGGTGAGGGAGGGCGTCGTGGATTGTCAACGTCGTCCGAACGGCTGAACCGAGACCGTCCGGCCGACGGCCTATTGCCGAGCCGGGTCGAAGTCGGCGACGGCCTCTCCCCGCCCGAACAGCTCCGCGGTCGCGGCGAGAACGCGCTGGCAGGCGCGCCCGTCGCCGTAGGGGTTGACCGCGTGCGCCATGGCGGCGTAGGCGTCGGCGTCGTCGAGAAGACGAGAGGCTTCGGCAACAATTCGGTCGGAATCGGTTCCGACGAGTCGGGCGACGCCGAATTCGACCGCTTCGGGCCGTTCGGTGTTCTCCCGCAAAACTAGGACGGGCTTGGAAAGCGCGGGCGCCTCCTCCTGGACTCCGCCCGAATCCGTGAGGACGATGTCCGCCCTGTTCATCACCGTGCAGAATGCTCCGTAGGCAAGGGGCTCGGTGACGATGACATTCGGCAGCACGCTCACGTGAGGCAAGAGGGCCTCGCGCACCTTCGGGTTGCGATGGACGGGAAGGGCGAAGACGACGTCGGGGTGCTCCCGGGCCAAGCGCGCCACGGCCTCCCCTATGCGCTCCATCGGCGCACCCCATGATTCGCGGCGATGGGCCGTCACCAGCACAAGCCTGCGCGAGGGGTCGGAGACGACGGCGTCGAGAGCCGCGTCCCCGCTGGGAACATACCGTTTGACGGCGTCGAGCAGGGCGTCGATGACAGTGTTTCCAGTCACATGTATGGTCTCGGAAGCGAAGTCTTCCCGAAGGAGGTTCTCCTTGCTCGCGGGCGTGGGCGGAAGGTGAAGGGCCGTAAGCTGGCCGATGAGCCGTCGGTTTCCCTCCTCCGGGAAAGGGGACCATATGTCTCCCGTGCGAAGGCCCGCCTCGACGTGGACGACGGGAAGCTCGTGGTAGAAGCCCGCCAGCGCGGCGGCGAAGGCCGAGGTCGTGTCGCCTTGGACGAAGACTGCGTCCGGCTTGCGATCCTCGATGGCGCGGCCCACTCCTTCGAGAGTGCGCGTGGTCACCTGCGTGAGCGTCTGGCCGGGGCTGTGGATGTCCAGATCGATGTCGGCGGCAATGCCGAAGAAAGTGTTGACCTGGTCGAGCATTTCCCTATGCTGACCCGTCACCGCGACGATCGGGTGGAAGCGCGCGTCGTGGTTGAGGGCGTGGACGAGCGGGGCCATCTTGATGGCCTCGGGGCGCGTTCCGTAGACGAGCATGACGTCGATGGGTTCGGCAGAAGAATTGGTCATGGTTGTGTTGCCCTTTCAGGCTTTACGATCCTTTGGCAATATTTGTGAAGGTGACTGCGGCGTCTTCCGTGTAGAGGGCGACGCTTCCCGAAGGGTAGGGCCTCTCGGAGTCGGTGACGTCCGCCAGATGCTCGCCGTCCACCGAAACCGCGAACTGGGCCGGCCCCTTCTGCTCGACGGTCACTTTGTAGCTCCCTCCGACGGGGAACTTTCGCGCGTCCCCGCTGGCAAGGAACCGTTGGCTCCCCTTGTAGGCCGGGTCCTGCTTGGATATCTCCCATCCGTTGGGCTTGAGGACGACGGCGTAGAAGTGGCTCGGGTCCTGGTACCGGAAAAGGAACCAGCCGACCTCCCACGGGTTGGGCTTGCCTTTGCGAACTTGAGACGTGGTCTTGACGGTCGCGCCGACGGTGCCCGACCCGCCCGCCTCGGCCACCACAAGCGCAGCATGGGTGTCCTTCTTCTGCGCGGCCGACGTCGGGTGGAGGTTGACGGCGCCCCCGTCGCACACAACCTCTCCGTAGCCAGTGTAGACGACTTTCCAGCCGCCGCATTCCTCCCCGCTGCGGAAGAACAGAATCCCGGCCAGAACGAGGCCGGCGCCCATGAGCAGCCCGAGGAAAAAGACGACCGGGCGGCGGCGTGCCCTTCCGCCGCGCACAACCGGGGCGGAAGGGTCTGCCTGGCTCCCGAGGGCGGCCGAGGGGTCGTTTCCGGCGACGTCGCCCCGCCCCCGCCCTTCGACCGGCGGCCGGGGGCTCGCCTTCTCGGCTCGAACGCGGGCATTGGCCACGTTCGCTCCGAGCGAGGGAACGGGTGCGTTGACGGGGAAGCTCCGGACCCCGGCCTCCTGGGCCGAGCCGGCTTGCGAGGAGCCGACTCGGCCCGCGGAGGCCGAAGCCTCGGCGTCGGCCTGCCCGTTCGTCTCCGTTTCCGCCGCTTCCGAACCTTGTTGAGTCAGGAAGAGGTCGTTGAGAATCGCCGGGCTGAGGGACCAAGCCCTCGAGGCCTTCTTAGAGTTGTCTTTGGGTTGTTTCACGTGACCTGCCCAACCGCCACAGCCGGAGCGGCGGCATCTTGAGGCTCCTCAGCCTCGCGTGCAGTCTTCGCCCAATTCGTACGATTGGACACGGCTCTGCCCACAGCCCACCAACCGGGAATGTAGCCGAGCATGCCGTAGAAAACGAATATATGCGAACACCCAATCGCCTTGAAAATTGAAAATTTATTTACCCGCTCAATACGCCAATATATGTATCCATACGCTTGAGCAGGACCAAAGGCGAGAACGTAGGCGAGTATGAGCCACTCCCAATGCTGCGGCACCCCCTGGATCGCCCAGTAAATCGACATTCCCAGGGCGATGATGAAGGAGACGGTCAAAAGGGACGCCGTCAGAACCAGATAGGGTGTGAGAATTTGGAAGAGGGTGTCGGTGCGCGCCCGCCCGCGATGTCCGCGAACGACGGACTTGTACAGCGACATGGCCTGCAGGTTTCCCTGGAACCACCGGGTCCTCTGGCGCATGAGGCGCCCGAGGTGCGTGACGCCCTGCTGGTGGACGGCCGCCTCCCGGCAGAATTCATTGACCCACCCGCTGGCGTTGAGCCGGATTCCAAGGTCGAAGTCTTCGGTGAGCGACTCCGACCACGGGTTCGGCCCGAGGGCGTCGAGCGCGGAAAGCCTGACGAACTGGCCGTTTCCGCCCATTCCGACGCTTCCGAGGTGGCGCCGCCCCCTCTGGAAGACCTCGATGAAGATGACGAACTCCATGTCCTGCATCCTCGCCAGAAGCGAGCGCCTGCGGTTGTTGATCCGCACGCCCATCTGGACGGCGCCCACCTCCGGGTCGGCGAAGGAAATCCTGGCTTCGGTGATGGCATGGGGGTCGAGCCGCCCGTCGGCGTCGACGACGCCGACGACGACGTCGTTCGCCGAACCCGTGACATAGCGTTGGCGCACAAGGTCGAGGGCGGCGTTGAGGGCTTCGCCCTTGCCCAGGCGAGCGTTGGGCAGGACGCGCCGCATGACGGAGACTCGCGGATCGCCGATGCCCTCGACCAGATCGGCGGTGCCGTCCTCCGAGCCGTCGTCGATGACGAGGATGTGCACGTCCGGAGCGGGAGAAGCCAGAAGGGCCTTGACGCTGGCGACGATGACCTCGGCCTCGTTTAGGCAAGGTATGAGAATGACCATTCTCGGCCTGGCGAGCTGTGTCGAGCCCTCGGTGGTTTCGGCCGCTTTGAGGACAGCCCTCCTGCGCGCCGCGCGCCTGCGAGGAGCCGAGCGCGAAAGCACGAGGAGGACGAGCCCGTAGACGACCGTCACGAAGACCATGAGGAGCGCGCCCCACCAGCCGATTGCGTCGAGCACTTCCATGAAGCGCGGCGGTGCGGCGGTCACTCGAATTCTTCCGCCGTCGCGCCGTCGGCGAAATGCCGTCCGAGAGGGGCGTGGGGCCGCTTCACGGACGACGCCCCCCTGACGCGGGCGAGGAAGTCCGAGAAGAGAAAGATGAGGGACAATGCGATGAACACCAAACCGGCGAGATCGACGAACAGACGCGCAAGCAACAGGGGGAGCGACCCCGTCGGCAGTCCGTTGCCGAGGACGAGCAGTCCCGTACCGGAGGCTAAAGGCAGGTAGTGCATAAGGTTTCCATTCAGTTTTGCCCGTGATGACGTGCAATTTTTGGTGAGGAGTGAGTGGAAGGATTGATCTCAATTTATCCTTCGGGAGGACCTGTCTCGACCCTTCCGAATGGGTAACCATACCCATGTAGCAGTGGTCATACAACCGGGAAAAGGCGTGTCCATTGAGAAAAGCCCAATATGCACGAAGTTATGTAACCAAAATCACTGAAACGAGCTTGACGTTTGATGCTTTCTGACGCGTTACGCGGGCGTGCGCGCGTTCGCGAAAAGTGTCGGCGGTTTCCCGTGCCTCCCGGTTGCCGTAAACTCAAAAAGCCAAGTGTTGACCGAACTTCTCGCCATTCGCACATCCACGAACGCGCGGACGCTCCCGCGCGCTGCGTCTATCGGCCGACGGCACTGAGCGCCTCGAGGCGCGCACTGAAAGGAAAAGCATGAGCAAGGGCTCCGGCATCATCGATTCTTCCGGGGTGCACATACCCGCAACAAACGAACCCGCCGCCGACGTCTCCGCCGCGGGGTCCGATCTTCCGTCCACGACCGTTTTCGCCGATTTCGGCGTCTCGACGCCTATTGTCGAGGCGCTGAAAGACAAGGGCATCACCCATCCCTTCCCCATACAGGCGCTCACCCTGCCTGTCGCCCTCAGGGGAAACGACATCATCGGGCAGGCCAAGACCGGAACGGGCAAAACGCTCGGCTTCGGCATTCCGATGCTGGAAAACACCGCCGGAATCGACGAGGAGGGGTGGGAGTCCGTACCCGTTCAGGCCCGCGGCAAGCCGCAGGGCCTGGTCATCCTGCCCACGCGCGAGCTCGCCAAGCAGGTGGCCGAAGAGCTGCGCGCCGCCGCGGCCAGGCGGCGCCTGCGGATCGTCGAGGTGTACGGGGGGCGCGCTTACGAGCCCCAGCAGGAGGCGCTGAAGGAAGGGGCTGAGATCGTCGTGGGAACTCCCGGCAGGCTCGTCGATCTGATGAAGCATCGCTTCCTCGATCTGACCTGCGTTCGCACCGTCGTCCTCGACGAGGCCGACGAAATGCTCGACTTGGGCTTCCTCGAAGACGTCGAGAAAATCTTGGCCTCCACGCCCTCCAACCGCCACACGATGCTTTTTTCCGCGACGATGCCGGGGCCCGTGGTCGCGATGGCACGGCGGTACATGTCGCGGCCCACCCACATCCGCGCAGCGGACCCCTCGGACACCGGCGTAACGGTCAAATCAGTGCGCCAAGTGGTCTACCGCTGCCACGCCCTCAACAAATCCGAGGTCCTCGCCCGAATCCTCCAGGCGAAAGGCCGCGGCCTGACGATCGTCTTCACACGGACGAAACGCACGGCCGCACGCCTCGCCGAAGAATTGACCGAAAGGGGCTTCGCCGCCGGCGCGCTCCACGGCGACCTCGGCCAGGGCGCGCGCGAGCAGGCGCTCAGGGCCTTCCGCAACGGCAAGGTCGACGTCCTCGTCGCCACCGACGTCGCGGCCAGAGGCATCGACGTCGACGACGTCACCCACGTCATCAACTACCAGTGCCCCGAAGACGAAAAAACGTATATCCACCGCATCGGCCGCACCGGGCGCGCAGGGCAGTCCGGGACCGCCGTCACCTTTGTCGACTGGGACGACCTCCCACGCTGGACTCTCATCGACAAAGCCCTCAACCTGCGCCAGCCTGAGCCGTTGGAGACCTATCACACCTCCGAGCACCTCTACTCGGACCTCGACATTCCGGAGGGGGCGACGGGAAAGCTGCCTCGCGACAAGCGCACGCGGGCGGGCTTGGCGGCCGAGTACATCGAAGACCTGGGCGAAACGGGCAGGCGCAGCGGCAAGGGGCGCGGCGGCTCGCACGGGAGGCGGGGGCGCGGCTCGTCCTCCGGATCCGGCAAACGCCCCTCGGGGCATCGCCAGCACGAGCAATCCCAGCGCAAGAAGCCGGTCAAGGAAAACCCGCAGGCGGCCCCGCGCCGCAACAGGCAGCGCAAGCGGATTCGCCGCACGGACGAGTCCTGACGGCCCCCGGTTGACGCGGGCCGCCTACGCCGGTCCGCAAGGCCGAACTGCTCCCGCCGCAGGCTTGCGAATCTCGTGGCGCGGCGAGCGACCCAGCCTCGCCTAGCCTTTGACGACGCTTGTGACGCCGCTGATGATGAGCTGGACGGCGATGGCCGCCAACAGCATGCCCGAGATCTTCGTGAGGAAGATCGTTCCGCCCTCGCCCAGGATCCTGTTGAGCGGGTTGGCGAAGCGCATCGTCAGCCACTCGATGATATGGACGAGGAGCACGGCGGCGACGCACGCCAGCACGCCACCGACGCCCTTTCCGGCCGCCTGATCGGCGGCGAGCATCACCGCGGCGATCGCGCCGGGGCCTGCCAAAAGCGGAATCCCGAGGGGAACGAGGGCGACGTTGGTCGCCCCCGGCTTGCCGGGGTCCTCCTCGCGGCCGGAAAGCAGCTGCATGGCGACGATGAGCAAAAGCAAGCCGCCCGAAATCTGCATCGACGCCACCGAAATGCCGAGCAGGCGGAGGATCTGCTGGCCGAAGAAGGCGAACACCGCGAGGACGACGAGGGACGTGAGAGTGGCCTGCCACGCCGCCCTCTTTCGCTCGTTCGGCGTCATTCTCGCCGTCAGCGACATGAAAACCGGCAGATTTCCAGCCGGGTCGGCGATGACGAAGACGGTCGTGAACGTCGTGAAGAAAAGGCTGGCGTCGAATGCCGTCACGGCTTGAGCACCTCCAGGTAAGTTCCAGATGAAATGGCGTCGAGCACCTCCCGCGCAGTGGTATTTTCGCCCAATCGGTTCGGTTTGCCCGTCCCATGGTAATCGCTGGAGCCCGTGCGTACGAGTCCCCGGCGTTCGGCCAGTTTTGCGAGCTCTTCGCGATCTACGTTGTCGCGATGGTCCACTTCCAGGCCGAAGAGTCCGGCGTCGGCCAATTCCTCGATTCTGCTCAAGCTGACGGTTTTCCCGCGCCGTGAGGCGGCGGGATGGGCCATGACAGCCTTTCCCCCGGCGCCCGAAATCCACTCGACCGCCTCCGTCGCGGGCGGCGCATAGTGATGGATGTAATAAGGGCTGCCGGGCCGAAGGTAGACCGCGAAGGCCTCCTGGCGGTCGGCTACGACGCCGGAGTCGATGAGCGCGTCGGCGATGTGCGGACGCCCCACCGGCGTCGCGGCCCCGGCGTGCGCCTCGACGGCCTCCCACGTGACGGGGACGTCCCGGGCGAGCCTGGCGACCATCTGCACGGCCCTGTCGCGGCGCTCGGAGAGCATCCTCGCGACGTGCGCGGTCATCCGTTCGTCGTCGGGGTCGAAGAGGTAGCCGAGGATGTGGACCGAGATTCCGTCGATTTTCGCGGAGAGCTCCATGCCCCTGACGAGCGCGACGCCCGTCGCTTCGACCTGCCCCGCCGCCTCCTCCCATCCGGCGATCGTGTCATGGTCGGTCAGCCCGAGGACGTCGATTCCGGCGCGGGCCGCCTCCCCCATGAGCTCGGCGGGGGTCGAGCGGCCGTCGGAGGACGTGGAGTGAGTGTGCAGATCGATCACGGCAGACAACACTACGCCGCCTTCGCGCCGCTTTGAACGCCCGCGCCCCGGCTCGGCCCCGTCTCATGGCCGCTCCCCGCCTTGCAGCCATTGCTCGCTCAGCTGCCGATTTTCGTGCCTGCGCCCCGGCAACTCTGGAACAATGGATGCATGACCACAGAAGAGAACGTCTCCGAGCGCGGGGCGAACCGCTCGCGCCAACCGCGCAACCAAGCTTTCCGTGAATTCATCGGCTCGAACTGGGGGCCCCGCCCGCAAGGGCCGGAGCGTTCGGCCTCGGCCGACTTCCTCCCGGCGCGCCACGCGAAGCTGGGCGAACGGTTTCGCGGGGTGCGCCTCGTAGTGCCGGCGGGCGGCTACAAGGTGCGCAACAACGACTGCGACTATCGTTTTCGCGCGCATTCGGCCTTCGCCCACATGACGGGGCTCGGCGGCGAGCTCGAACCGGACTCGGTGCTGGTCCTCAACCCGGTCGGAGACGAACACGAGGCGACTCTCTACTTCCATCCGCGCGCCTCGCGATCGTCGGAGGAGTTCTACGCCGACGCGCGCTACGGCGAATTCTGGGTGGGCGCACGTCCCTCGCTCGAGGAGATGTCCACGCTCACCGGCCTCAAGTGCGCCGCGATCGACACCCTCGGGGACGCCCTGGCCAAAGACCTCGGCCAGGTGCAGATGGCGGTCGTCTCCGGCGTCGACGCGGCCGTCGAGGCCCAGGTGATCGATTTGCGCGAAAGCGCAGGAATCGCCGAGAGCTGCGCGAAGCTCGACACAGAGCTGGCGGAGACCCTCGCCGAGCTGCGCCTCGTCAAGGACGATTTTGAGATCGAGGAGATGCGCAAGGCGGTCGCCGCCACCCACGAGGGCTTCGAGGCGATCCTCGCCTCGCTCGGCCGGGCCAAGGGGCACAGACGCGGCGAGCGCGTCGTCGAAGGCGCCTTCCACGCCAAGGCCCGCGAAGAGGGCAACGGCCTGGGCTACGACACGATCGCCGCTTCGGGCAACCACGCCAACACGCTCCACTGGATCGACAACGACGGCGCCGTGCGCGACGGCGAGCTCATCCTGGTGGACGCCGGCGTCGAAATGGACTCCCTTTACACGGCCGACATCACGAGGACTCTGCCCGTCAACGGCGTCTTCTCCCCCGCTCAGGCCGAGGTCTACCAGGCCGTCCTGGACGCGGCCGACGCCGCCTTCGCCCGCGCGCAGGAGCCCGGCTGCAAGTTCTCCGACGTCCACGACGCCGCCATGGAGGTCATCGCCGCAAGGCTGGAGGGGTGGGGCATGCTCCCGGGGACCGCGGCCGAATCGCTCGCCGAAGACGGCGGCTTCCACCGCCGCTGGATGCCCCACGGCACAAGCCACCACCTGGGCCTGGACGTCCACGACTGCGCGCAAGCCCGCCGCGAAATGTACGTCGAGGCCGAGCTCGCACCGGGTATGATTTTCACGATCGAGCCGGGCCTGTACTTCCGCGAAGACGACCTTCTCGTGCCCGAGAGGTTCCGCGGCATCGGGGTCCGCATCGAAGACGACGTCGTGGTGACCGACTCCGGCGCCATTCGCATCTCCGAGGGAATTCCTCGCACCATCCCCGAAATCGAGGCCTGGATGGCGTCCGTCGCGCGATAGGAGGAATCTATGAAGCGGCAGGCTCAGACCGTATACGCGGCAAGGCTCATCGGCACGCCCGTCTTCGACCCCATAGGAGACCAGGTGGGCACGGTCTACGACGTCGTCGCTCTCTTCCGCCTGAAGGGCGATCCGCTGGCCGTCGGCCTCGTCGTCGAGGTGGTGGGAAAGCGCCGCGTCTTCCTCCCGCTCACCCGCGTCACCTCGATAGCCAACGGCCAGGTCATCACCACCGGAATCGTCAACATCCGCCGCTTCTCCCAGCGCCCGGCCGAGACGCTCGTGCTCGCCCAGCTCGTCGAACGCCACATCCACCTGCGCGAAACGAACGAAGAGGCCGTCGTCATCGACGTCGCCATCACCCAGACGAAGCCCCGCGAATGGCAGCTGACCTCCCTGTATGTGCGCACGGGCAAGCGCGCCGTCGGCGGTCAGCGGTCCTTCACCGTGCCCGTGCGCGAGGTCACCGGGCTCATGAATCCCGCGGCGGTCCAGGGCAACGTCTCGATCCTCGCCCAGATCAACGAGCTTAAGCCCGCCGACGTCGCCGACGTGCTGCGCGAGCTGCCCGCCGGGCGCATGCAGGCGGTGGCCAGCGAGCTGACGGACGAGCGCCTGGCCGACATCCTGGAGGAGCTCGGCGACGAGGACAGGATCGAGATTCTCTCCAGCCTCGACATGGAGCGGGCGGCCGACGTCCTCGACGTCATGCAGCCCGACGACGCCGCCGACCTCGTCGCCGAGCTGCCCACCGACCAGGCCGCCGAGCTGCTCGAGCGCATGGAGCCGGAGGAGGCCCAGGACGTCAGGCGCCTGCTGGCCTACGAGGAGCGGACAGCCGGCGGCCTCATGACCACCGAGCCGATCGTCCTTCCGCCCGAGGCGACGATCGCCACGGCCCTCGCCTCGGCGCGGCGCGCCGACATCCCGCCCGCTTTGGCGGCCATCATGTTCGTCTGCAGGCCGCCCCTGGAGACCCCGACGGGCCGGTTCCTCGGCGTCGTGCACATCCAGCGCGCCCTGCGCGAAGCGCCCTCGGCGATGATCGGGACGATCCTCGACACCGACATCGAGGCCATCTCGGCCTCCGCGGGAATCGGCACGGTGACGAGGCTGCTGGCGACCTACAACCTGACGGCGCTGCCCGTCGTCGACGACGATTCGCTCATCGGCGCCGTCTCCGTCGACGACGTCCTCGACCATCTGCTGCCCGAGGACTGGCGCGACGCCGACGACGACGTGACCGACGAGGCGGTGGAGGCCCAGCATGTCTGATTTCGACAAGCCGTTGGAGAGGACCGGCCGCTCCAGGATGCACCTGCGGCGAAAGAAGGACTCCGACGCCTTCGGCCGCTTCGCCGAATCGACGGCGAGGTTCATGGGAAGCCCCAAGTTCATCCTCTACATGACGATCTTCGTCGTGACATGGGTGGCCGCCAACGTCGTGCTCGTCAGCCTCGCCGGGCGGTCGTGGGACCCCTACCCGTTCATTTTGCTCAACCTGGCCTTCTCCACGCAGGCCTCGTATTCGGCGCCGCTCATCCTGCTCGCCCAGAACAGGCAGGACGACCGCGACCGGGTGATGGCCGAGCAGGACCGGCAGCGCGCCGAACGCAACCTGGCCGACACCGAGTACCTCACCCGGGAGATCGCAAGCCTGCGCATGAGCATGGGCGACGTAGCCACGCGCGACTTCGTGCGCTCCGAGCTGCGCGTGGCGCTCGAAGAGTTCGACCGCGACCGCGAAGGCCGTTTGGCCGAGCGCGATCAGCGCATCGCGGAATTGCAGGCCGAGCTCGACGAACTCAAGGCCGAACGCGACGAGCCGTAGGCCGAGCGCGAAAGCCGTGACCCGAGCCACTCGCCCGGGCCGGGACATTGACCGGGCGGGTACAGGGGGCATTGACCAGGCGAGTACGATGGTTGCCATGGTTAGCCTCGACGAAGTGTGCGGCGCGCTCGAACGCGTCATCGACCCCGAGATCCGCCGACCGATCACCGACCTCAACATGGTTGACGACGTCCAGATCGAAGACGACGGCACGGTCATGGTCTCGATCCTCCTGACAACCGCGGGCTGTCCCTTGCGCGACTCCATCTCCGCCGACGTGAAGAACGTCGTCGGCGAGCTCGAAGGCGTCGAGCGCGTCTTCGTCAAGATGGGCGCCATGAACTCCGAGCAGCGCGCCGAGCTGCAGGCGAAGCTGCGCGGGAGCGCGGCCGACCGCGTCGTCCCCTTCGCCCAAAAGGGCAGCCTCACGCGGGTCCTCGCCGTCACATCCGGCAAGGGCGGCGTGGGCAAATCCTCCGTCACGGTCAATCTCGCGGCCGCCATGGCCGCCTCCGGCCTCAAGGTCGGGCTCGTGGACGCCGACATCTTCGGCTTTTCCGTGCCGCGGATGATGGGCGTGGACCAGCCTCCCACCGCCCTCGACGGAATGATCATCCCTCCCGTCGCCCACGACGTGAAGGTCATCTCGATCGGGATGTTCCTTCCCGACAACTCCCCCATCCTGTGGCGCGGCCCCCGGCTGCACCGCGCGCTCGAGCAGTTCTTTTCGGACGTCTTCTGGGGAGACCTCGACGTGCTTCTCCTCGACCTGCCCCCCGGCACCGGGGACATCGCGATATCCGTGGCCCAGCTCATTCCCGGCTCCGAGATCGTCGTTGTGACGACGCCGCAGATCGCCGCCGCGGAGGTGGCCGAGCGCGCCGGCCAGATGGCAAGTCAGACGCACCAGCGCGTGGTCGGCGTCATCGAGAACATGTCCTACCTCCTCATGCCGGACGGATCGAAGAACGAGATCTTCGGCCAGGGCGGCGGCGCGACGGTCGCCGAACAGCTCACCGCGGACCTGGGCTACGAAGTCCCCCTTCTCGGCAGCATCCCGATCGAGGTGTCGCTGCGCGAAGGCGGCGACGAAGGCGTGCCCGTCGTCTTGGCGGAGGGCTCCTCCGAGGCGCAGGAGAGCCTGCGCGGAATCGCCGGCTCCCTGGCACGCCGGGCCCGGGGGCTCGCCGGGCTGAGCCTAGGCGTAACGCCGGTCTGATAATCTCACACCATGGCAACAGATCAGACGCTCGCATGGGCCTACACTGAGGACCTCTACGTCGAGAGCGACGTCGTAACGCAAGCTCGTCGCCTCGCCGGCGAATTCGGCATCTCTTGCGTGAGTCCGGCAACCGGGGCCCTCCTTCGGCTCCTCGTGAGCTCGACGGGCGTTGCCTCAATCGTCGAGGTGGGAACGGGCACCGGAGTGTCCGGCCTCTACCTTCTGGCCAACGGCGACGTCACACTCACCTCGATCGACGTCGAGCGCGAGGCCCAGCACGCCGCACGGGAGGCCTTTTCGAAGGCAGGCGTGCGCAGCGGGCGCACCCGGCTGATCAACGGGCGCAGCGCCGACCTTCTGCCTCGGCTGGCCGCAAACTCCTACGACCTCGTCTTCCTCGACGGCGACCCCCTGGAGACCCCGGAAGACGCCGAGGAGGCCCTGCGGCTCCTTCGTCCCGGCGGCATCCTAGTGGTGGCGCGGGCCCTCGCGGGAGGGCGCGTGGCGGATCCGGCTCGCAGGGAGGACGACGTCGTCGCCATCCGCAACCTCGGCCGCGAGCTCGTCTCCTCGCCCGACCTGGAAACCTCCGTCGTCCCCGTCGGCGAAGGCTTGCTCGTCGCCCACCTCCTCTAGCGGGCCCAAGCGCCCTAAGCCTAGCGGGCCCAAGCGTCCCAAGCTCGGCCTTGCAAAGGCCTGCGCCGGCCCGATGAAACGTCCCGGGCCCGAACGACGAAAAGACCCACACGCCCAAAAGCGGTGGGTCTGTTTCGCGGATGCGCGCCTAACGTTCGACGGCCGCCAAAGCCTCCTTCAAGTCGGATGCCTCGGCGTCCTTCAACTCCAAGACAAGGCGGCCTCCTCCGTCGACGGGAATGCGGACGACGATTCCGCGGCCCTCCCGTTCGACTTCCAACGGGCCGTCGCCAGTGCGAGGTTTCAATGCTGCCATGCGAATCTCCTTTCGCCCCGACAGTTGTTACCTATCGCACTCTCAGTCTACCCGTTTCTCACTGTCCGTTTCGTCGATTTTCGGCCTCATTCTGGAGTTTCCGTCTGCTCTACTCCGGGGTTTCCGCTTTCTTCTCCGCAGCCAGCCGGCGAATCCCGGAGCGGACGGCCTCAATGGCTTCCCCTGCCGTGTCGACCACCGTCAACAGGTCGGCGTCGGCCTCGCCGATCATCCCCGATTCCCGCAGAGTGCCGCGAATCCACCGATCGAGCCCGTCCCAGTGGTCGCGTCCCACGAGGACGATCGGGAACGAGGAGACCTTCTTCGTCTGCACCAAGGTCACAGCCTCGAAAAGCTCGTCCAGGGTGCCGAAACCGCCGGGCATGACCACAAACCCCAAAGAATACTTGAGAAACATGGTTTTTCGGGCGAAAAAGTAGCGGAAGTTGACGCCGAGGTCGACGTACTCGTTCATGCCCTGCTCGAACGGAAGCTCGATTCCCAGGCCCACGGACAGTCCGTCGCCTTCCCGGGCGCCCCGGTTTCCCGCCTCCATGACTCCCGGCCCGCCGCCGGTGATGACCCCGAATCCCGCCGCGGCGAGCCTTTGCGCGATCTCCCTCGCGGTTTCGTAGGAGGGGTCGCCGGGCCGGGCGCGCGCCGAGCCGAAGATCGAGATCGACGGCGGAAGGTCGGCAAGCGCGCCGAAGCCTTCGACGAACTCGGATTGGATGCGCATGACGCGCCACGGATCGGTGTGCGTCCAATCCGAGGAGCGCTCGTTGCTCAACAAGGCGGCGTCGGCCGTGGCGTCGGGGATGCGCGCCCCGCGCAATATCACGGGGCCTTGGCGGTGAAATCGGTCGTCTGTCATGGGCCAAGACTACGCTTGAAGCCACCTTCCGAGCACGCGGGCCAAACGCTCGATCTGTTCGACGGGGCACGCCTCGTCGTCCTTGTGCGCCAGGATCGGATCTCCCGGCCCGCAGTTGATCGCCGGTATCCCCAGGGCGGAGAACCGGGCGACGTCGGTCCACCCGAGCTTGGCCGCGGGCTCGCCGGCGCCGGCCTCCCGCAGCAGTTCGGCCAGGCGCGCGAACTCGGGATGGTCCATTCCGGGCGCCGCGGGCGGGGCGCTGTCGAGCACTTCGACGTCGTACCCGGAAAAAGCCGAGCGGACATAGGCCTGGGCCTCCTCCTCCGTCCTGTCCGGCGCATACCGGAAGTTGACGACGACGTGCGCCTCGTCGGGCACGGAGTTGCGCCCGCCTCCCCCCGAAATGCCGACCGCCAGGAGGGACTCGCGGTACTCCAGACCGCCGACCTCGTGGACCTCGGACTGCCAGTTCGCCAGGAAGGCCAGGGCGTCGAGGAGCTTGTGCACGGCGTTCTCCCCGGTCCACGGGCGCGCCGAGTGGGCGGCGACTCCGCTGGCCTTCACCTTCACGCGCAGCGTTCCGTTGCACCCGCCCTCGATGCCTCCGTCGGTGGGCTCGGCGAGGACGGCGAGGTCGGCCGCGAGCCAGTCGGGATGGTTGCGCGAGAGGCGGCCGAGGCCGTTGAGGCTGGCCTCGACCTCTTCGTGGTCGTAGAAGACCCACGTGAGGTCCGTTCGCGGCTCCCGCAGGGTCGTGGCGAGATGGAGGAGGACGGCGTCTCCGCCCTTCATGTCGACCGACCCTCTGCCCCAGAGGACCCCGCCTTCGAGCCTTCCGGGAACGTTGCCCGCGACGGGGACGGTGTCCGTGTGCCCGGCCAGGAGTATCCGCACGGGCTTTCCGAGATTCGTGCGCGCCACCACGGCGTCGCCGTCCCTGAGGACTTCAAGGCGCCCGTGCTTTCTCAAGGTCGCTTCGATTTCGTCGGCGATCCTGCCCTCCTCCCCCGAGACGGAGGGAATGTCCACAAGCTGCGCCGTCAGAGCCACGACGTCGTCCGCATTAAGAGGCTGAGCCTCGTTCGTATTCATAACCCAAGCCTACTGCTTTATAGACCGCGCCTACTGCCTGTAACGTATTGCCCATGACAAACGAACTCGCCGCCGAAGCGGCGCAGGTCATCGCCGACCTCACCGGCGTCGCCTCCCACGACTGCGTGCTCACTCTTGGATCGGGCTGGGGCGGCGCGGCCGACCTCATCGGGGAGACCGTCGCCGAAGTGCCGGCTGAGAAGGCGCCCGGTTTCTCAGCCAACGGCGTGGCAGGGCACCGAGGCACTTTGAGATCCATTGTGCTCGAACCGGGCCGCGCTCTGGTGCTGGGCGCGCGGACCCACTTCTACGAGGGCAAGGGCGTCGACGCCGTCGCCCACGGAGTTCGAACCGCCGCGGCGACGGGGGCAAAAGTGTGCATCCTGACCAACGGGTGCGGATCGACCGTCCCCGAATGGGGCCCGGGAACCGTGGCCCTCATCGGCGACCACATCAACCTCACCGCGGCGTCGCCTCTGCGGGGGGCGGACTTCGTCGATCTGACCGATCTGTACTCCCCGCGGCTTCGCGAGATCGCCCGGGGCGTCGACCCCGGCCTTCCCGAGGGCGTCTACGCCCAATTTCCCGGGCCGCACTATGAAACGCCGGCCGAGGTGCGCATGGCCAGGGCCTTGGGCGCGGACCTCGTGGGAATGTCGACGGCGCTCGAGGCGATCGCAGCCCGCGCGGCGGGAATGGAGGTGCTGGGAATCTCCCTCGTGACGAACTACGCCGCGGGGATCGCCCCAAGCCCCCTCAGCCACGGCGAGGTCCTCGAAGCCGGGAAGGCCGCGGGCCCGCGCATCTCCCGGCTGCTCGCAGACATCGTGCGGATCATCGACCGAGCCGGCTCCGGCGCCGACCGGCCTTTGGCCGACGCCGACTGACCGACGTCGGCGGAACCTGCGCGGAACGGCTCGACGACGCGCAATCCGGCCTGTCGGCGCCGCGCGGCGGCCTCCTGGGCGCCGGCCTCGGCTCCGGAAGTCTTCCGAACGGAAAGCCTCGCACAGCAAATTTCACATCACCAACGAGAGGGAAGACAATGGTCAATGCCAGCGCCGTCCGCGAGTGGATTGCGGCGGACCCCGACGAAGACGACAGGGCCGAGCTCGCCGAGCTTCTCAGCCGCGCCGAGGGGGGCGAGGCGGAGGCTCAGGCCGAGCTGGACGACCGGTTCTCCTCATTTCTGCAATTCGGCACAGCGGGGCTGCGCGGGCCGATGGCGGCGGGGCCCTTCCGAATGAACACGGCCGTCGTCCGCAAGGCCGCCGCCGGACTCTCATCATATCTTCGCAAAAAGACCGGCGGGGACGCCTTCGTCGTCGTCGGCTACGACGCGCGCCGCAACTCGCGGAAGTTCGCCGAGGACACCGCCGCAATCGCAACGGCGGCAGGCCTGCGCGCGGCGATTTTTCCGCGGGCGCTGCCGACGCCGATCCTCGCCTACGCTGTCCGCGCGCTCGGCGCCGACGCCGGGGTGATGGTCACCGCGTCGCACAACCCGGCTCGCGACAACGGGTACAAGGTGTACCTCGGCGGCGCGCACGCCGACGAGGACGGCCGAGGCGTCCAACTGGTCCCCCCGGCCGACGCGGAGATCGCGCGAGAGATCGAGGCGACGGGGCCTGCCGCCGACATCCCCCTCGCAAACGACTACGCGACGGTCGGCGAGGAGCTCGTCGATTCCTACGTGGCCGAATGCGCCGCGCTCGTCCCCGCCGGGCCGCGCGACCTGAGAATCGTCTACACGGCGATGCACGGCGTCGGCGGGCAAATCATGCGCCGCGTCTTCGCGGCCGCAGGCTTTCGCGACGTCGTCGAGGTGGCCGAACAGTGCGAGCCGGATCCCGACTTCCCCACCGTCGCCTTTCCGAATCCCGAGGAGGCGGGCGCGCTAGACCTCGCTATCGCAACGGCTCGCAGGGTCGGGGCGGACCTCATCGTCGCCTCCGACCCCGACGCCGACAGGTGCTCGGCGGCCGTCCCGGACGGGGGCGAATGGCGCCAGCTTTCGGGCGACGAGATCGGCTCGATTCTCGGCGAGCAGGCGGCGCAGAAGCTGGAAGGGCAGGCGGCTTCGGGCCAGAGCGGCGCTCCGGAGAGCCCGGGCGGCGTGCTGGCCAATTCCATCGTCTCCTCAAGGCTGCTCGGACGCATCGCCGCCGCGCACGGGGCGCAGCACCGCGAGACCCTCACCGGCTTCAAATGGATAGCGCGAGTGCACAACATCGCCTACGGGTACGAGGAGGCCATCGGCTTTTGCGTCAATCCAGCGGCCGTCAGGGACAAGGACGGCATGTCGGCGGGAATCCTCCTGGCGTCGGTCGCCGCGGGGCTCGCCGCCTCAGGATCCTCGCTCCTCGGCGAACTCGACCGCCTGTATGCGCTTCACGGAGTTTTCCTCACGGCGCCGGTCACCGTCCGGGTTGAGGACCTGTCCATCATAGGACGCACGATGGAGAAGGTGCGCCGCGAGCCTCCCTCCTCCCTCGCAGGCTCGCCCGTGGTCGGCTCCCTCGACTTGAGCGAAGGGACGGAGGATCTTCCTCCCACGGACGCGATCGTGTGGCGCACTCAGGCGGACGACCGCGTGGTCATTCGCCCCTCGGGGACCGAGCCTAAGGTCAAGTGCTACCTCGAGGTCTGCGAGCCCGTCGAAGGCGGCCTCGATTCGGCGAAGAAGGCCGCAGCCTCACGGCTCGAAGCGCTCAAGGCCGACGTTTCGGCGGCGCTCAAGCTCTAGCGGCCGTGCCCTAGACTCCGGTGAGCGCGGCGGGCGGCCTCAGAGGGTGTCGAGCACCTTCGCGCTCGCCGAGAGGCCGAGGCGCGTAGCCCCCGCGTCGAGAAGCTCCGCGGCGAACTTCCCGTCGCGGATTCCGCCGGATGCCTTGACCTGCATCGTCTCCCCTGCCGTCGCCTTCATGAGGGCGACGGCGTGGACCGAAGCTCCCCCGGACGGGTGGAACCCCGTCGAGGTCTTGACGAAGTCGGCGCCCGCGGACTTTGCCGCCTTGCACACGGCGACGATCTGCTCGTCGCTCAGCGCCGCCGACTCGATGATGACCTTCAGAACCGCCCGAGGTATCGCCTCGCGGACGGCGCGGATGTCCGCCTCGACCTTCTCGAATTCGTTCCCGGCCGCCCACGCGAGGTTGACGACCATGTCAACCTCGTCGGCCCCCTGGGCGACGGCCCGGGCCGCTTCAGCCGCCTTGACGTCGCTGTGGTGCGCCCCCGAGGGGAATCCGCACACGACCGCTAGCTTCACGTCCCCAAGGTCGAAGGGCAGGGGAAGAAGCGACGGCGAGACGCACACGGAGCAGACCCCGAGCTCTTTGGCCTCCTCGACGAGCGCGCGGACCTGGCTGTGCGTCGCCTCCGGCTTGAGCAGGGTGTGGTCGATGAGCTTGGCGACGTCGTCACGGGTGTACGGCATGCTTGTTTCCTTTCTTGAGTTTTATCCCAGTTTCTCGAGGACGACCGAGCGGCGGGGCTTCCCGGCGGCCGGCCGCCGCGGCTTCCGCGCGGCAGCGTCGTCTGTCCCGTTCGGATCGCGGGGTTCCCGGGGCGGAGCGTCTCTCCCGGTCGAAACGCCGGGCCCGGGGGTGTGGGCGACGTCGTCCACGGTCAGCGTTCCACCAAGCGCGTCGATCGCCCTCTCGAATCTGTCCGGCTCGTCGGTGTGCAGGCGCAGGATCGGCTGGCCCTTCGCCACGCGGTCGCCGGGCTTGGCGAAGATTTCGATTCCGGCCCCCGCCTGGACGGGGTCCTCTTTGCGGGCGCGCCCGGCGCCGAGCCGCCACGACGCGACTCCCACCTTGAGCGCGTCCATATCGGTGAGAATCCCGGCGCGGGGCGCGGTCACGTCGTGAGTTTCGCGTGCCGCGGGCAGAGGCGCGTCTGGGTCGCCTCCTTGCTGGCGGACCATGGCCCGCCACACGTCCATGGCGCGGCCGTCGCCGAGGGCGGCTTCGACGTCGACGTCGTTCTTTCCCACGGCCGCCAGCATCTCTCTGGCGAGGGCGACGGTGAGTTCGACGACGTCGTCCGGCCCGCCTCCCGCGAGGACCTCGACGGACTCGCGGACCTCCAGCGCGTTGCCGACGGTCAGGCCGAGGGGCACGTCCATGTCCGTCAGCAGCGCGACGGTCTCGGTTCCGGCGTCGGCGCCGAGGCCGACCATCGTCGATGCGAGCTCGCGTGCGCTGTCGATGTCTTTCATGAAGGCGCCCGAGCCCACCTTGACGTCCAGGACGAGCGCACTCGTGCCCTCCGCGATCTTCTTGCTCATGATCGAGGAGGCGATGAGCGGCAGGCAGTCGACGGTGGCGGTGATGTCCCGCAGCGCATACAGCTTCCTGTCCGCGGGCGCCAGCCCGGCCCCGGCGGCGCAGACGACGGCGCCCGAGCCTTGTCCGAGGAACTCGCGCATCTGCTCGTTGCTCACGTCGGCCCGCCACCCGGCGATCGACTCGAGCTTGTCAAGTGTGCCGCCGGTGTGCCCCAGTCCCCTGCCAGAAAGCTGCGGGACGGCCACTCCGAAGGAGGCGACGAGCGGGGCGAGCGGGAGGGTGATCTTGTCCCCCACCCCGCCGGTGGAGTGTTTGTCGGCCGTGGGCCGCGGAAGCCCCGAAAAGTCCATCCGCTCGCCCGAGGCGATCATTGCGGCGGTCCATCGCGAGATCTCGCGTCGGCTCATGCCGTTGAGGAAGATCGCCATGGCGAGGGCGCTCATCTGCTCGTCGGCGACGGCGCCGCGGGTGTAGGCGTCGATCGTCCAGTCGATCTGCGCATCGCTCAATTCGCCGCCGTCGCGTTTGAGTCGTATGACGTCGACGGCATCGAAGGCTTCTGCCACCTCAGTGCTCCTTGCTTTCAAACGGCGCGGTCCGCTCGACCGCGTTCAGATCGCCCGGCCCGAAGGCGAAGGGAAGGGCCTCGGCCATGGGCATGAGCCCGCCGGGCAGGTCGAGGACCATGGCGGGGTCGGCGTGCTCGGCCAGCAGCTGCCTGCATCTGCCGCACGGCACGATCGTCTCGGCGTCGGCGTTGACGCACACGAAGGCGAGCAGCTTCCCGCCTCCGCCGCGCACCAACTCGGAAATCAGCCCGCATTCGGCGCACAGCGTCACCCCGTACCCGGCGTTCTCGACGTTGCAGCCCGAGACGAGGCGTCCGTCGTCGACGAGCGCCGCCGCCCCCACCGGATAGCCGGAATACGGAGCGTAGGCCCGCGACATCGCTTCGAGGGCGAGCTCGCGCAGGCGCCGCCAAGGGACCTCGGGTCGCCAATCCTCCGTCACATCGTCTCCTCGTTGAGTCTTAGGGACTTGCCCTCGCTGGAATGTCTATCTTGCCTTCCTCCGGCGAGGACGGTTTTCCCGCCAGGGCTTGCAGCCTTCCTGAGTGCGGTCGCTTTCCGGCAGGGCTTGCCGCCATTCTAGGCAGACCTTGCCGCCATTCTAGTGAGAGCCGTTGTTCTCCAACAGGGGTTGTTTCCTTCTAGTAAGGCTTGTTCTCGGCGGCCGGAGGGCGGGACTTGCCAACGAATCCTGCGACGGCCAAGATCGTGATGACGTAGGGGATCATGTTGATGAGATTCGCCGGCGCGCTCGAATCGAGAGACGACAGAAGGATGGCGGTGGCCTGAGCGAAGCCGAACATGAGCGCCGCGCCCACGGCCCCAAGGGGGTTCCACTTGCCGAGGATCATGGCGGCGAGGGCGATGTACCCGTTGCCGGCCGAGATGTTGTCGTTGAACTCGTGCCCGATGTCCGCGGCGATGGTGAAGTAGGCGCCGCCCAGGCCCGCAATGGCGCCGGCCAGCAGACTGTTTCTGAAACGCGTGGCGCGGACGTTGATGCCCACGGTCGCGGCGGCCTTCGGATGCTCGCCGCACGCCCGCAGCCGCAAACCCCATTTCGAACGGTACAGGTAGACGGTGAGCACGGCGATGACAGCGTACATGAAGTACGTCAGAGCGGTCTGGTTGAACAGGACGGGCCCAAGGACCGGAATGTCCGACAGGCCCGGGATCGCGATTCGATCGAGGTGGAAGATTGAGGAATTGAGGTTGATTTTGTTCGTTTTGAACGGCTCGGTTCCAAGGAAGAAGGTCGTCAGGCCGAGCACAAGGACGTTGAGGACGACTCCGACGATGATCTGATCGACGTTGTACTTGATGGCGAAGAAGGCCAAGAGCGCGCCGACGATCGCACCGGCTGCGGGAGCGGCGATCAGGCCGAGCCACACGCTCTGCCACCACGAGGCCACGACGATCCCGGCGAAGGCGCCGGCGAGGAGCTGCCCTTCGATCGCGATGTTGACGATTCCGACCCGTTCGGAGACGACGCCGGCGAGGGAGCCGAAAATGAGCGGCGTCGCCAAGGCAAGCCCCGACGCGAGGGTGAAGGCGAGGGTGATGTTGCTGGACGATCCTCCTCCGTACCAGGCGAGAAGCCCTAGGACGGCGCTCACTCCGACGGCGACGGCGGGTAGGACGCCCGCTTTCTTCCTCGCAGCGGCCCGCACGAAGGCGTAGACGGTCGCGACGAGGCTGACGAGGCCAAGCACGAGGCAGGCAGTCCGCGACCCGACGGCGACATCGGGAATCTCGATGCTCTCGCCTCCCCTCGTCAGGGAGAAAGTCGCGACGCCTTCGGCGCTCATCCACATGGCGCCGAGCAGGAGGGTGAAAATCAAATAGGCGATGGGCACGCGCCAGCCGATGCGACCGACGACGGCCGGAGAAGACCCCTGCGAAGCCCCGGACTCCTCAGACGATTCGAGCGATTTGTCGGTGACTTTGACGCTCATCTCAAGGCCTCCTTCTTGTCAGCTGTTTCCTGCGCTCCGGCTTGCCCCCCAGCGTCCGGTGAGACTCCGGCCTGCCTGCGGCTTCTTCCTTTTCCCGAGCAAAGGCGAGGTACGCGCGCCATCTGTCGTTCTCGCCCGTGGGAAGGCGGAAAAGCCAGCGAACGAATGCGGGGGCCGCGATGAGCAAAACGATGACGGATTGGAGGATGAGGACCATGTCGATGGGCACATCGGCCTGGGCGTCCATCGTCCGTCCGCCGGCCCGAAACGCCCCGAAGAGGATTCCGGCGAAGAAGGTGCCCACGGGCCTGTTCCGGCCGAGCAACGCCACGGTGATGGCGTCGAACCCGGTGCTTCCTGCGACGCCGTCAGTCAGGTACTTCAGATCCCCCGTCATGGTCACCCCGCCGGCCAGGCCGCACAGCGCGCCGGAAAGGGTCAACGTCACCGTCGTCACCTTGCCGATCGACATTCCCGCCGTCTTCGCGGCGTCGGGATTGGCTCCGACTGCTCGCAGCTCGAACCCCCACGTCGAACGCTCGAGGTACCACCACACAAAGACCGTCGCGAGGAGAGCTATGACGACGCCGCCGTTGATCTGGAAGGGCGGAGCCGTCTCGGGCAGCTGCGCCGTCGCGTCTATCGTGGGCGAGCGCGGATCGCCGGACCCCGGCCGCCGGAAGGACTGATACGTCAAAAGCTGGGCGAGCCCGAGCGTGGCGACGGAGTTGAGCATGATCGTCACGATCACCTCGTTGGCGCCGGTCGTCGCCTTGAGGAAACCCGCGATGAAACCGTAGATTCCGCCGCAGACGACGGCGGCCAGCAGGCAGGCGAGCAGGTGGACTCCCGCCGGCATGTGGCACTGGAATCCCACCCAGGCGGCGCCGATGGCCCCGGCGATGATCTGCCCGGTCCCTCCGATGTTGAACAGGCCGCCGCGAAAGCCGAGGGCGAGGGCGAGCCCCGCGATGATGAGCGGGAGGGAGGAAAAGATCGACGATGTGAGCGGGGCGATCTGGCCTTGGAAGGACTGCGCCTTCCAATTGAAGACGGACCCGCGGATCATCGCCGAATAGCCTTCGACGACGTCGGCGCCCGAAACGAGCATGAGGATCGCGCCGACGGCGAGTGAAACAACGATCGCCAAAACGTAGACGGCGGCGCTGGAACTCAAGGCCCTGTAAAGCAAACTGAGGCAACGCCACGTCGCCAGACGCGGGCGGCTCGGCTCTCGCCGCTCTTCGCCCTCGGCTCGGAACGCCTCGCCCCCTCCTAGGAGCGCTCCGTTTTCCTCAGGCCCCGCGCCGCTCAGCACGGCTTCGTTCGGCCCCGCTTGGCCCAGCTCCGCCTCGTTTTGAGCTGTTCCGTTCCGGGCCGCTTCGTTGCCTTGCGTCTCAGCCATGTGCGTTCTCCTCCCTCGCAGCCTCGCCCTTCGGCCCGAACCGTTTCGGCGCGAAGCTGTCTTGCCCGCGCCCGGGCACGCCTTCTTCCTCGACGCGGTCCGTCAGGGTCGGCTCGGCTTGTTCGGCGGCCTCTTCGGGCGTGCCTCCCGCCATCATGACTCCGAGGACGGAACGCGGGGTGTCCGCGGGAACGATCCCGACGATCTGCCCGCGGTACATGACCGCGATGCGATCGGAAAGCCCGACGATCTCGTCAAGCTCGGACGACACGAGCAGAACGGGCGTTCCCTTGTCCCGTTCTGCGACGATGCGTTTGTGGATGAATTCGATGGACCCGACGTCGACGCCGCGCGTGGGCTGGTTGGCGATGAAAAGCGACAGATTGCCTGAAAGCTCGCGCGCAACCACGGCCTTTTGCTGGTTCCCTCCGGAAAGGTTGGAGATCGGGCCGTTGACGTCGCTCAGCCTGATGTCGAATTCGACGACGCGCTTCTCGGCGTTTTTCGCCACCTCGGAGACGCTCATGGCCGGCCCCCGCGCGAAGGGCGGGCGCCTGTACTGGTTGAGAACGAGGTTCTCGGCCACGGAGAACGAGGCGATCATGCCGTCGGTCGAGCGGTCTTCCGGCACGAATCCTATGCCCGCGTCGATGTGCCTGCACACGCTGGCATTGGAAATGGGCTTCCCGTTGAGCGAGATCGAGCCCGAATCTGGGCGTCTGAGCCCCAGGAGCGTCTCGGCGAGCTCGGTTTGGCCGTTGCCTTGCACGCCCGCGACGCCGAGGATCTCTCCCTCGCGGATGTCGAAGCTGACACGGTCGAGCAGGGTTCCCCCGGTTTCTCCGCCCGGGCCCACGAGCGAGACGTCCTCGACGCGGAGCGCCGCCTTGCCCGGCGTCGCCGGCTTTTTCTCGACGTGCAAAAGCACGGGGCGCCCGACCATCATGGAGGCGAGCTCCTCCTGGGAGGCCTCGGGCGAGGCTTGCCCGACCACGGCCCCTCTGCGGATCACGGTGATCCTGTCCGCGACCGCCTTGACCTCTCGGAGTTTGTGGGTGATGAAGATGATGGAGGCCCCGGAGTCCGCGAGCCCTCTCATGATTTTCATGAGCCCGTCCGTCTCCTGCGGGGTGAGGACGGCCGTCGGCTCGTCGAGGACGAGCAGCTCCGCCCCTCGGGCCAACGCCTTGACGATCTCCACTCGCTGCTGGACGCCGACGGGCAGGTCCTCTATCTTGGCGTCGGGATCGAGGTCGAAACCGAATTGAGCGGACCATTCCTTCACGAGGCCGCGGGCCTTCTTGCGGCGAAGGAGCCGCGTGACCGGGTTGATCGGCTCGAATCCGAGGGCGACGGACTCGGCGACGGTGAACACGGGAATGAGCATGAAGTGCTGGTGGACCATTCCGATGCCCGCGGCGACGGCGTCGGCGGCGTTGGAGAAGGCCGCCGGTTCGCCGTCGATCAGAATCTCGCCCTCTTCGGGCCGATACAACCCGTACAGGACGTTCATGAGGGTCGATTTGCCCGCGCCGTTCTCGCCGAGAAGGGCGTGTATCTCCCCGGGCCGGACAGTGAGGTCTATACGGTCGTTGGCCACGAACGAGCCGAATCTCTTGGTGATCCCACGCAGTTCCAGATGCACCGAATGCCCAACCTTTCAGGCTTGGAGGGGCCCGGACTCCTTCGCGAGCCCGGGCCCCTCCTCGCTCATTTGACTTCGTAAGCAGCCGAGGACTTCACAACCGTCTTGCCGGAGACGATCTCTTCCTTGATCTTTTTCAATTCGTCTTCCAAGCCTTTCGGCTGGGACTTCTGAAGATCGTGGAAGGGGGCGAGCGAGACGCCGCCGTTCTTCAGCGTGCCGACGTAGGGCGCCTTGTCGAACTTCTTCTCGACGCCGGACTTGATCGTATCGACGACGGCGGGGTTGATGCCCTTTTGCACGGAGGTCAAAACGATGTCCTTGTACTCGGAAGCCGATTCGTACCAATCGGAATCGACGCCGACGATGAGCGTCTTGCCGTTGGACTTGGCGGCGGCGGCCGCCCCCAGGCCGACTGGGCCGGCGACGGGCATGATGACGTCCGCGCCCTGCTGGATGAGCTGGTTGGCCACGGCGGTCCCCTTCGACTGATCGTCGAAGGTGTTCGTGAACTGGCCCTCCTGGGTCTCCTTGTTCCATCCGAGGACCTTCACGTCCTTCTTATGGTCCTTGTTGTAGCGGGCCACGCCGTCGGCGAATCCGTCCATGAAGATCGTGACGGTCGGGAGCTTGATTCCGCCGAAGGTTCCGACCTTGCCGGACTTGGAGTTGGCCGCAGCCGCGTATCCGGCGAGGTAGGCCGCCTCGTGCGTGTTGAAGACAAGGGCGCGGGCGTTCTCGGGCTGGTTCTGGAAGGTCGCGTCGACGATGGCGAACTGTTTGTCCGGGTTGGACTTCGCGGCGTTTTCGACCGCTTCGGACAGCTTGAACCCGACGCCGATCGTCAGATTGCATTTGGCTTCGACCATCGACTTCACGTTGGGGGCGAAATCGTTGTCGGATTTCGACTCTGCGGTGTTGGGCCGCACTCCGAGGTCGTGAACGGCCTTGTCCAGACCTTCCTTGGCCGACTGGTTGAACGACTTGTCGTCCCACCCCCCGGCGTCGGAGACGATGCAGGCTCGATAGTCGATCTGCTTTGCCGCGGGGCCCTTCGTCGCGTTTTCCTTCGACGAGGCGCTCTCTCCCGCCTTGCCGCCGCCGCAGGCGCTGAGCGCCAATGCCGCAACGCCGAGAAGCGCGGCAACTTTGCTGTTCTTCACGCTTGTTTCTCCTGGTTGTGTGCATCCGCGTCGGAAAAAAACGCGGAGAATGTGACCTAAGTCTACGTTCTTTTTCGGTTAACTACCGAACGGTTCACGCCAATCTTCCCAGTCCCGACCGTCCGAGCTCCTCCACCGCCAGTTTGACGTCCTGCGAACTCGCACGCGTTGTGACGAAGAGCACATCGTCCATGTCGACGACGACGGCCTCGGGGATCCCGACAACGACCACGGGCTTGTGCCCGGTGTAGACGAGGGCGTCGGGGGGCGCGAGGACGGTCTGCTCCGACCCTCGCGGGGCCACCTGTTCGTTCGACTCGACGACGTCGGCGAGCGAGGCATAGTCGCCGACGTCGGACCACCCCATTTCGACGGGGACGACGGCCACGCCTCCTTCTTCGGCGAGCGGTTCGGCCACGGCGGTGTCGATGACCGCGCTTTCCAGGGGCTCCCAGTATTCGGCGACGCCGTCCTCGCGCCCGGCCTCCCACGTTGCGGCCAGGGCGCGCAGCGGTTCGGCCAGCTCCGGATGGAAGCGGGCGAGCGCGTCCATGAGCACGCTCGCCTTGGCGACGAACATTCCCGCATTCCACAGGTATCTTCCCGTGGCGAGGTATTCGGCGGCCGTGGCTTCGTCGGGCTTTTCGACGAAGCGGGCCACGGAGCACGCCGGGCCGAAGCTCTCTCCCGCTTCAATGTACCCGTAGGCGGTCGATGGGCGGTCGGGGGAAATCCCTATTGTGACGACGTAGCCTTGCTCGGCGGCCTCCGCGGCGCGCAAAACCGCCCGCCTGAAGGCTTCTTCGTCTGCAATGAGATGGTCGGCGGCGAAGGAGCCGACGACGGCTTCGGGGTCGCGGGCCTCCACGATGGCCGCGGCCAGGCCGATCGCGCCCATCGTTCCCCGCGCCGACGGCTCGACGACGAGCGACGCGCCGGGCACGAGCGCGGCGACGGCGTCGGCGTGGGCGGCGCCCGTGACGATCGTGACGTCGTCGGTTATCGGCGCGAGCCGGTCCACGGTGGCCTGGAGCATGCTTTTCCCGGATCCTGTGAGGTCGGCCAGGAATTTCGGCGCGCTGCGGCGGGAGAGAGGCCACAGGCGCGTGCCGGCTCCGCCCGCGGGGACGATGGCGTGGAAGGTCATGGTTTCTCCGTTCCGCCGAGCTCGTCGGCTGGGCTTTGGTCGGGTTTTCGGCAGTCCGGGCGCCGCCCGGATCCGGCGTCGGCGGAGGCGAGGCCGTCGGCGTCCGCGGGAATGACGCTCCCCGAAAGCGGGTTGTGCAGCCAGTCAAGGGTGTGGGGCGCGGAGAGGGTGACGTAGTTCGGCGTCTGCGTCGCGTGGAGCTCGTCGCGCGTGGCCGGAACGTAGGGCGTCGGCGGGTTGGCCGCGATCGCGGCGCACACGAGGAGGATGCGGCTTGCGAGGTTCAATCCGAGAAGAAGCGCGGCGACCGCCGTGAAAGACGCCAGGAGCGCGTTGTCGGAGACGGAGCCGATCAGGCTCTTTTCGCAGAGCCTGAGGATCGTGGTTCCCGCGGCGGCCGACGTCGCGCCGAGAAGCAGGTCGCGCCTTGGCATCCTGACCCCGGCCACCACGCGGAAGATGAAGGCCACGACCCCGACGTCGATGGCGAAGGAAACGAGCGCCCCCAGGCCGTCGAAGACCGTGAGGACGGAGGACGCTCCGACTCCCAGCGCGAGGACGACGAAGCCTCCCAGCGAGCGCAGCCGCCTGGCTGCAAGGCCGATGTGGAGGCTGACGATGCCGAACATCGCCTGAACGGACTTGCCGACGTTGGCGACGACGGACGTCGCGGTGAAGAGCAGAACGAGGCCGGCGAGGACGGAGGCGGGCGTCACGGCGGATTTCAGGACAAGCGAGTCGGGGTCGATCACGCCTCCGCCGTCGCCCGTTTTGAGGATTCCCGGAAAAATGCGGTTGAATCCTCGCAGAACGTCCGCCCGCAGCCGGCTGTCCGAGCCCATGAGCGCCATGAACGCCGTCCACGCGATCGTCATGGCGGCGGTGAGGGCGAAGAGGGCCGAGTAGGCGATCCCGCCGGCGAGCACTCCGCCGCGGGCCGTGCCGTACCGCACGAATCCCCGCGTCACTCGCAGCTCTTTGACGCGCCCGAGCCAGGCCCTCCAGTTTCGCACCGGCTCAAGCCTCACAGCGCGTAATCCACGATCAGGGGCGCGTGGTCGGAGAACCTCGCGTCGTAGGAGGGCGCCCTGTCGATCCGGTACGCGTCGGCCTTTTCCGCGAGAGACGGGCTGGCCAGATGGTAGTCGATGCGCCACCCCGTGTTGTTGTCGAAGGCCTTCCCTCTTTGCGACCACCAAGTGTAGGGCCCCTGGCTGTCCGGGTCGAGGCGCCTTTGGACGTCGGCGAGGCCCATTTGACCGAACCACCGGTCGAGGTAGGCGATCTCCTCGTCCAGCACGCCCGAGGTCCGATTGTGGTTGGATTTCCAGTTCGTGATGTCGAGGGGCGTGTGCACGATGTTGAAATCGCCCGCGACGAGGAAACGCCCCCCGCCTTCGCTCAGTTCCGCCAGTCGTTTTTCGACCAGGTCGAGATGGGCGTATTTGGCGTCCATCTTCTCCTTGCTCGAGGAGTCGCCGGAATGGAGGTAGGCGGAGACGACGCGCAGTCCAAGCTCCGGCAGGTCGACTTCAAGCCACCTTCCGGTATCGACCGGCGGCTGGTCGTCGCCGACCCCGCGCACGACGGCGCCCGTTTCGATCCCGTCGCGCACCGCGACCGCGACGCCTGCGCGCCCCTTGATCTCACAGGGCCAGGGAATCGCTTTGTACCCCTCCCCGACGAGCGGCGCCACGAGCTCTTCGGGCGCCCTCACTTCCTGGAGGAGCAGCACGTCGGCCTTCGCGGACGCGATCCACTCCCCCATGCCTTTGCGGGCCGCGGCGCGGATTCCGTTGACGTTGCACGTTGCTATGCGCATGTCTTCCTTTCGGCGATGTCCACGACGTTGGCCAGAAGCATCGCCCGGGTCATGGGCCCGACCCCGCCGGGGTTGGGCGAGAGCCAGGCGGCGACCTCGGCCACGTCCGGGTGGACGTCGCCGACGATGCGGGCCTTCCCCGTTTCGGGGTCGACGATCCGCGAGACTCCGACGTCCACGACCGCGGCGCCGGGCTTGATCCACTCGGGCGTGACGAGGCGGGCCACGCCCGCCGCCGCGACGACGACGTCGGCGCGGCGGACGATTTCTTCCACATTTGCGGTGCCGGTGTGGCAGTTGACGACGGTTGCGTCGACGCCCCGCCGGGTCAGCAGCAAGCCGATCGAGCGGCCGACGGTGACCCCGCGGCCGACGACCGCGACGTTCTTCCCCCGCAGCGACACCCCGTGGCGGCTCAGCAGCTCGAGGATTCCCGCGGGCGTGCAGGGAAGGGGCGAACGAATTTCGCCGCCGACCGACAAGACCAGCCTTCCCAGGTTCGTCGGGTGGAGGCCGTCTGCGTCTTTGTTCGGATCGATGCGTTCGAGGACGGCGTTCTGATCGACTCCCCGCGGAAGCGGCAGCTGGACGATGTAGGCGGTGCACGCCGGGTCGGCGTTGAGCCGCTCGACGGCGGCGACGATCTCCTCTTGCGAAGCCGACGCGGGCAGATCCTCGCGGATCGACTCGATGCCGACCTCCGCGCAGTCGCGATGCTTGCCCGCCACGTAGGACACCGATCCGGGGTCCTCGCCCACGAGCACCGTGCCGAGCCCGGGCGCCTTCCCCTCGGCCCGCAGCGCCTTGACGCGCTCGGCGAGCTCGGCCTTGATCGCGGCCGCGGTCGCCTTGCCGTCCAGCTTGCGCGCGGCCGGCGACCCGCCCTGCCCCGCCTCAGGGACGCCGCCCGTCATTTGCGCACCTGCTCGAGCCCCTCGTACAGCGGGAATTCGTCGGTGAGCCTCTTGACGCGCCCGCGCAGCGACTCGACGTCGGCGCCCCTCCCGGCAATGAGCGCCGCGGCGAGGATGTCGGCGACCTCCTCGAACTGGGCGGCCCCGAAGCCCCTGGTGGCGAGCGCCGGCGTGCCGATGCGCAGCCCCGATGTGACGGCGGCCGGGCGGGGGTCCCACGGCACGGCGTTCCGATTGACGGTGATGCCGACCTCGTCGAGGAGGTCCTCGGCCTGCTGGCCGTCCATGTCCGAATTCCGCAGGTCGACGAGAACCAGGTGGACGTCGGTTCCGCCGGTGACGAGGCCGACTCCCGCCGCGGCAACGTCCGGCGCGTTCAGCCTCTCCGCGAGGATCTTCGCCCCCTCGACGGTGCGGGCCTGCCTGTCTTTGAACGCCTCGGTTGCGGCGATGCGCAAGGCGACGGCCTTGGCTGCGACGACGTGCATGAGCGGGCCGCCCTGCTGCCCGGGAAAGACGGCGGAGTTGAGCTTTTTGGCGTAGGCCGAAGAGTCCCGGGAGAGAATCATTCCCGAGCGGGGGCCTCCGAGGGTCTTGTGGATTGTCGTCGTCACGACGTCGGAATGCTCGACGGGGTTCGGGTGCAGCCCGGCCGCGACCAATCCGGCGAAATGGGCCATGTCGGTCCACAGGAAGGCGCCGACCTCGTCGGCTATCTGCCGGAAGGCCTCGAAGTCGAGCTGGCGCGGGTAGGCGGACCATCCGGCGATGATCATCTTCGGCCGGGCGGCGAGCGCCTGCTCGCGGACCATGTCCATGTCGATGCGATGCGTCTCGGGATTGAGCCCGTAGGCGGCGATGTCGTAGTTCTTGCCGGAGAAGTTGATCCTCATCCCGTGGGTGAGGTGCCCGCCGTGGGCGAGCTGGAGCCCCATGACCGTGTCGCCGTGAGAGAGAAGGGCGTGGTAGACCGCCGCGTTGGCCTGCGCGCCGGAATGCGGCTGGACGTTGGCGTATTCGGCGTCGAACAGGCTCTTCGCCCGTTCAATTGCGAGCGTTTCGACCTTGTCGACCTCTTCGCACCCGCCGTAGTACCTCCTTCCGGGATACCCTTCGGCGTACTTGTTGGTCAGCACCGAGCCCTGAGCCTCGAGCACGGCTCGCGGCACGAAGTTCTCGGACGCGATCATTTCGAGCGTCCCGCGCTGCCTGGCCAACTCCGCCTCGAGCACGGCGGCGACCTCGGGATCGACGGCGGCGGCCGACTGGTCGAAATCCCTCACTTTTCCTCCTTCTTTCGGCATCTCTTCAAGGCTACCGGATGCCTCCGACACAATCAGCAAAGACGTGGGCGCCAGCCGGCCCTCAGGCGTCGATTGGCTAAAACCCCGACATCAGTCGCGCGAAAACAGCCGCGTAAGAATAGTAGAGAAGAACGCGTTCCTAATTCTCCGCCCCAAATCGAATGCCAACGCCGCCGTCATGACCAGCGCCTGCCATTCCGATGAGACGCCAGGGGAAAACTCCAAAGCAACGCGGATGCCTTTGCGCATGCGAAAGTCCCCGGCGGCGATTTTGGCCTTCGACTCGAGGGAGACGACCTCGAACCGGCGCAGGCCCTTCATGCGAAACTCCATCGGCTTGCCTTCGGTCGGGACGATGACGATTTTCGTGATGAACGTCGTTCTTACTCTCACCTCCGCCAAGGGCGAGCCGTCTGGGCCGACAACCGCGTAAAGTGCGCGGACCTCTTGAGGCTTCAACGTTTTTCGGGTGATTCGTGCCCGAAGGCCGATGCGCGGACCTCCTATGTCGAAGTCGCGAAAGGCTCTGAAGAAGCGCGGAGCTTTCCTTTCCGCCTCAACTATTGCGCCCAGTTCGTCTCCATTTTCGTCCTCAATGACGAAATCGTTGGAGGAGAAGGACTTTTTCCTTCGCATGACGACCACTTCGCCCCGCGCATCCGGCATGCCTTCCGCCCCCGGGACGGGCGTTCTCTCCGCGAGGGGCCTTTCGTCCGCCCGGATTTCTTCGTCTGCGCGACGTTCGATGTTGCGTTCTTCGTTGTTCATGTGCGTTCTCCGCCATCCATTAGTTGTTCTGTCATTTCCTGGACTTTGCCCAGGTTTTCATCATACCCCCGGGGAGGCGCGGCCCTTTGGGAAGCATTCCCCGCCACAAGGAGAACACGTCGATCAATTTCCAAGAGCAATTCAATCAACTCTCAAAAGCGCTTCGCCCGCCCTATCTTCCCCCGTGTCATATCAAAGCCCTTTCGCCACAGATTTTTCTCGAGAACTTGCCTCAAACTTTCCTCGGGGATGCGAGGGCAGTCCGCGGACCTGCGCACAGGATTCGTCCAGACTAAGACTGTTTAATCAACTGCATTGCATTCTTTCGACTCGGCAATGGGAACACGATGAAATACATGTCGACACGGCCGGGCTCCCGGCTCGCCGCCCCTCTTCTGTGCGCTGCGCTCGCAGCCTCTCCCGTCCTCGCCGGATGCGCCGGGGACTCTTCTCCCGGCGGGGCATCGAGCAGCGTTGCCTCAGGCGCAGGAAAATCGGGCGGGGCGGCCAAAGAGACGCCGATCGCGCTGCGTCCGTCGCCCGCACCGGCCGGATACGCCAAAGCGGCGCAAAGCGATTCGACGGCGGCCCCGGCGACGTCGAGCGCGTCGGATGCGCCCGGACCCTCGGCGTCGGCCTCTTCGACGTCGGCCCCGTCCTCCTTCAAACCCTTCCAATTCACCGAAATACCGAGCTCCTATCGGCGCGAGGCTTCAAAGGCCGGGCGGCTGGAGACGATTGAATATCGCACTTCCGACCCCGAAAAGCCGGGAACGACGATCACGAAAAAGGCCGTCGTCTACCTTCCTTACGGGTACCGTGACAATTCGTCTCAGCGCTACAACATCCTGTACCTCATGCACGGTTCGCAGGGGAACGAGCGCACGTGGCTGGGAACGCAATCCAATCCGACCACGGCCAAGAACATCCTCGACCACATGATCGCCGACAAGCGCATCTCGCCGACGATCGTCGCGATGCCGACCATACGTCGGGGAAGCGACCGATTCTCCTCGACCTTCCCGGCTTTCCCGACAGAGCTGACGAAGGACGTCATGCCCACCGTAGAGGGCAAATATCGGACGCACGCGACGAACACGACCCCCGAGGCCTTCGCCGCCTCCCGGGGGCATCGCGCTTTTGGCGGATTCTCCCTGGGCGGAGGCGCCACATGGTCGGTCTTCCGCAGCAATCTGAGATATTTCGAGTACTTCCTTCCCATCAGCGGGATTTACAGGGGCAGCGTCTTTTCGCGGAACTACGATCCCAGCCAGGGGGTTGAGGACCTTGCGAACGTCGCTCAAAAATCCGGCGCCGGCAGGAGGGGCTACTTCATCTTCGCGGCGACGGGAACCGATGACAGCGTGGGGCCTTACATGACCAAAATGGTGGACAGGATGCTCGAGGAGAGAAAGGCCTTCGACTACACGGACACGAGTTTCGCCAACGGGAATCTCACTCTCCTCGTCGTGAACGGGAAGGGCCACAACTACACGTCCGCCCACACGTACCTGTACAACGCCCTGCCGTATTTCTTCCAAGCGGCGTGAGACCGCCTTCTCTTGCCGAACGCGATACTGCGTGTCTCCGCTCGGCCCGGAACCTTCTCCCGCTCAACGCGGGACTCCTTTCCTCCGCTCAACGCGGGACTTCTTTCTTCCGCTCAACGTGAGACTTCTTTCCTACGCTCGGCCCGGAACTCCGTTTCTTCCACTGAAGGGCCCGAGACGGCGTTCTTTTGCCGCCGACGACGCCGCGCCCGGGTGAGTCTGCAACACCGCGCCCGGGCAAAGCCGCGATAAGTGATTTAAACTTAACTCAGCGCTTTAGAATTAACCTGCTGCTTTAAAACTAATCTGCTGTTTTAAAACCAATCTGCTGTTTTAAAGCCATCCAAATTAAAGCCATCCAGATCTTTTAAACTCAACTCATTGGAGCGCAGCGCAGTTTCAAGGCTTTCACTAGGCCCGTTTATAGCTATCAGCGGTCCGTTTATGGCTTTCGCGCAGCCCGTCAGTCGACGGCGCGCTTTTCGATCCGCTCCGGATCGCCTTTTCAATCCGGGATTGTTCTTTTCATTCCGGGGCCGGCCCCGGCTGCGCCGTCGGCCGCGGCCTCGGATTCAAGGACGACGATGGCCTGGGCCACCGGGCCGTCGTGGCTGAGCGAGACGTGGATGCGGGCCTGGCCCACCGAATTGGCGAAAGCCTCTGCCACATCGGCGTGCAGTGCGAGCCCTGGCCGATGCCAGGCGTCTGTGACCACCTCGATCTCGTGCCATGCGACCTCGCCGAGAACCGGCGGCCGGCCCTTGAGCGCGGCGCTCCAGGCCTTGATGAACGCCTCCTTCGCTCCCCACCGCGCGGCCAAACGCTCGGCGACGTTAACTCCAGCGGCCTCGCGGCGTTCCCGCGCCGTGAATGCCCGCCCGAATGCCGTTCCGGGCAGTTCCAGCTGTTCGCGGAAGGCTGCGACGTCGACGACGTCCAACCCGACGCCGAGAATCATCGGATCCTCTCCCCCGTCATCAGCATAGGCTCTCCTTCATGCGGCATGAGCCGAAACAAACGGACGGGGCAAGGCGAAGGCCGCCCTGGCGCGCCCGGACGACGGCGCGTCTCGCCTCCCCCGAAGCGCTGCAGAGGCGAGCGCACAGACGCCCCCTGTCGGCCGCGGCTGTCGAGAGGGCAAACCCGCAAACCCAGGCTGCTGCCGACCGCCCGAATCGGGGGTCGGCAGCAGCCTGGTCGTTGCTCAGCCGTCACTCCTCGCCGTCGGACCTTACCCGCGGGTAGAAGCCGTCGGCGCCGAGGCGGGCGCCGGGATCGAGCAGCATCGCGGACTCGTCCTCGTGGACGTCGCCGGCGAAGCGCCTGTCCTTGACGCCCTCAAAGAGCTCGGCCTTGCCGAGCATGGCCTTCTCCAGGCGAACCGCGCCCGCGTGGGTGCGCGCGTCGGCGCGCCTGCGCCACTCGTCGGCGGCCTCGTCTCCGTGCGCGCGCGCCACGGCCGCCTCGAAAGCGTCCGGGGAAGCCAGCGCGATGAAGGCCGAGACGTGGCCGAAGCCGAGCGAGGTGATAAGGCCCGCCTTGACGCCCTCGTGCTGGAACGGCGAACGCAGCCACACGAGATAGGGGTCTTCCTCGAAAACGGGGTCGAGGCAGTTGAGCGCCTTGTTGCCCGGGATCAGACCGCTGGCGAGGATCTGCGTCAGTCCGGCGAGCTGGAACAGCGCGGCGCCGCCCTTCGCGTGGCCCGTCAGCGACTTTTGCGACACGACGTAAAGCGGGTTGCCCTCGGTGCGCCCGATGGCCTTTGCCAGCCGCACATGCAGCTCAGCCTCGTTGGGGTCGTTCGCGTTGGTCGAGGTGTCGTGCTTGGAGACCACCGAAACGTCGTCCGGGGTGAGCCCCAGGGCGGCCAGGCTCCTGACGAAGCGTGCGTCCTTGCCTCCGCGGCCGACGGCCAGCGCGCCGAGCCCCGGCGCGGGGATCGACGTGTGGGCGCCGTCGGCGAAGGATTGCGCGTGGGCCACGACGGCCAGAACGGGCAGGCCCGTCTCCAACGCGAAGTCGCCGCGTGCGAGCAGCACGGTTCCGCCGCCCTGCGCCTCGACGAAGCCTCCCCTGCGCAGATCGCCCGCGCGAGAGTAGAAGCGCTCGTCGATGCCCTGGCGGGCCATGGCCGCCGAGTCCGCCGTCGCCGTCATGTCGCCGAACCCGGTGATCGACTCCAGTCCGATGTCGTCGATTCCGCCGGCCACCACGAAGGTCGCCTTGCCGCAGACGATCTTGTCGACTCCCTCCTCGACGGAGACGGCCGCGGTGGCGCACGCGCCGACCGGGTGGATCATCGACCCGTAGCCGCCCACGTAGGACTGCATCGTGTGCGCGGCGATGACGTTGCCGAGGGTCTCCTGCAGGAGGTCCTGCGGGCGCGAGCGGCCCGTGAACCTGTCGAGGTAGAACTGCCGCATCGAGGACATTCCGCCGAATCCCGTGCCCTGGGTGGAGGCCACCTCATTCGGGTGGACGCTGCGCAACAGCTCGCCGGGGGTGAACCCGGCTCCGACGAAGGCGTCGACCGTGGTCATGAGGTTCCAGATGGCCATGCGGTCGGCGGACTCGATCATCGACGCGGGAATCCCCCAGTGCGCGGGGTCGAAGCCGTCGGGGAACTGGCCGCCGACGGTGCGGCTGAGGGTCGCCCTTCGCGGAACGTAGGTCAGCGCCCCGGCCTTGCGGGTCACGGTCCATTCGTCGTCGACCAACGCGGCAGACGTATTCTCGGGGTCCGCCTCGACAAGGGCGTTTGCGGCGGCCTCGTCGGCGACGGCGAAGGTCACGTCGGAATCCAGATGCACCTCCTCGATGTCGATGGACCCGAGGTTTGCGAGCGGGCCGTCGTCGACGAAGGAGCGAATGCCGCAGCGGGCCACGACTTCGTCTCGATAGCGCTCGTAGATCTCCTCTTCGGGGACAATGCTTCCCGAAGCGTCGTACCAGCCCGACTTGGGTGTGTCGTGCCATTCGAGCAGGCCCATCATCCAGGCCAGCTCGAGGACGCCCGCCGCGGTCATCTCAACCTCGCCAGTGCCCTGAATTCCCAGTTCGGCGGCGAGGCGGGTGCGCGAGGAGCCCCACGGCCCGGCTTCGCCGACGCCGACGACGACGACGAGGTCTTCCGGCCTGGCGGAGCCGCTCGCGAAGGCCTCGCGCCCCGGGGTGCGCCCGCCCGCGACTCCCGCGGGCGTGGCGAGCGCTCCGATCGTGGCCGGGCCCTCGGCCTCCTCGGGCGCGCTCGGGAGTTTGAGGCCCTTGGCAAGCTCGCGCAGATTGACCTTGTCCATCCCGCCGGTCAGGTCGACGACCATCGGGGCGCGGGCAGCCGACTCCAAGGACTCCTCGGTGCACAGATCGAGCAGCCTCTCGGCGATCTCTTCCGTGTTCCACACGCGGACCCCAGCGGCTTCGACTGCGGCGACGAGCGGGTCGTTGTGGCCCATGAGGTTCGTGCCCTTGACCCAGCCGATGAGGGCGTGGGCGATCGACGTCCTGGCGCCCCACGGCTCGTTGGCCCACTTGTTGGCGACGGCGTCGAGCGCCGCCTTGACCTCGCCGTATGCGCCGTCGCCGCCGAAGGTTCCCCGGTTGGGAGATCCGGGCAGGACCACGTGAAGGCGGTGGCCGACGTGCGTGTCGGCGCCGATGCGGGAAAGGCCGCCGATCAGCCGCTCGACTCCCCACAGGAGCACGCGGGCCTGGTTTTCGGCCGCAGCCCCGGCGTCGTCGAGCGTGCCGCGGACGGGAGGCGCGGCGAACGGGAAGAGGACGTCCGGAACGAACGCCGGCTTGAGCACCTTGGTCGCCGCGCCGAGCGTCACCCGCTGCTCGGCGCCGATCCATTCGACGAGGGCGTCGATGTCGCGCAGCGAGCCGAGGTTGGCGGGGACTATCCACAGTTCGGCGTCGCCGCGGGCGTTGCGGCGATAGAGCTCAGCAGCCCAGTTGAGGCGCCCGGAGTCCAAGCGCGAGGTCGTGACGACGACGGTCGCACCGCCCGCCAGGAGCCTGCCTGCGACGGACGCCGCGATCGACCTGGGCGAGGCGCCGGTGACGACGGCGACCTTTCCGCTGAACTGGCCCGGGTCGGAGCTTTCCGCGGCCGCGGCGATCGCGAGGAGGCGCTCGGAGCGCTCGGGGCGGCGCTCGGCATGCCATCGGGCCTGCTTCGCCACTTCCTCGCCGGTCGACTCGAAGTTGCCTTCGACCTCCTGCCCCGCGGCGATCCGCGCGACGTCCTCGCGGGCGCTCGCCCAGCGGTCGCAAAGGCGGACGGCGCGGTCGGGGGTGAACGCGGGGGCGACGAACTTCTCCCAGCCGTCCCCGAGCTCGGCGGACACCGCGGCCCGCAGCGCGAGGTCGTCGGCATTGTCGCCGCCCGCCTGCTGTGCGGGCGCCTCCTTGCCCAGACGGGCGAGGAGCTCGCGGGCGGTCGCCGCCAGGGCGTCGGTCATCTGCCCCGTGATCTCTTCGAGAGCGGCCGAATCGACCATCGTCCCCGATCCGCCGCCGGAGCTGGCCTTTGACACCGCGATTCCGCGGGCGGCAGCCACCTGGGCGACGGCCTCGTCGATCGTCGCATCGAATTTCTTCGACGGCGCGATCGTTGCGAGTTCGCCTCCCCGCAGCGACTTTCCTTCGCGGGAGCCGAGCACGATGGCCGTGGCGACGTGCGTCGCCCACCCCTCGCCCAGGCCCCACGCTGAGGCGAGGTATTCGGGGACGCGCTGGGGCTTGGCGCCGGCGGCGCCGGCGATCTGGCGGAGTCGGCCGGAAATGGCCTCGCTCAACACCGCCCCGAACGGCTTGTATCCGTGGGCGCCGGCCAAAACCCCGGCTCGGAGCTTGGACATGGGCGCCTCGGCGGCCCCGTCCATCGACGACAGGCCGAACTCCGCCGTCAGGTCCATGAGCACCTGGTTGCGCTTTGAGGAGACGCCGTTCGTCAGCGTCTCGACGGTGTCGGCGTCGACGATCTGCTCGGGCCGCAGCTTCGTGTGGACGGCGAGCAACGCGTCCAACGCGTCGGCCGCGGTGAAAGGAAGGTCCTCGACGGGCCCCGCCGCGGCAGCAGGCGCAGGGGCGGCCGGCGCTTCTTGCGCGGGCGCGTCCTGCACGGAAGCCGCCTGCGGCTGAGAATCTGCGGGCGCCGCTGCCTTTCCTGCGTCGGCGGACGATTCGGCCGCCTGCGGCTCGGCGGCCTCCTCGACGGGGGCTGCGGCCACGTCCTCGCGCCTGACGCGCTGAGAATCCCTCGCGACGTTCATGACGGTGACGTCCGCGCCCGCCTGGGCGACGGTCCGCGCGCCGATGTTGGCGAGGGTCGGCGCTGTGGCGAGGCCGACCTCGACCCATTCGCGCACGCCCTCCTCCAGGAGCACGTTCTGCGTGCGAATCCACTGCACGGGCGAGGCGAACTGCCATGCGAGAAGCTCGATGATCAGCGTGCGGACGACGCGGTAGCGGTCGCGCTCGAGCAGGCCGTCGAAGTCCTCGACCAGCTCGGCCACCATCGTCGACGGGGCGACGTCGAGGATGAGCCTCGCGAAATCCTCCGTCAGCTCGAAGGGCCGGGCCACGAGGTTGGGTATGTAGCGGCCCACGAGGGCGTCGGCCTCGATCTTCTCGGGCAGCAGGTCTTCCAGAAGCTCGCGGAAGTCGTCCACGCCGTTGCGCAGGACGCGCGAGTGGAAGGGCACGTCGATGCCGGGAACGAGGATGAACGAGCGCTTGCCGCCCGCGGCCTCGGCCCGGGCGTTCGCGTCGCGCTCCAGGGCCTTAAGGCCCGCGACGGTTCCGGCCACGGCGTACTGCTGGCCCTCGATGTTGAGGTTGACGACTTCCAGGAACTCGCCCGTCTCCTCGGAGATCGATTCGACGTAGCCGACGACGTCGCTCACCCCGAACTGACTGGGGCGAAGCGCCCCCATGCGGTAGTTCGAGCGGCCCTGCGCGTCGCGCGGAACGAGGTTGTGCATCGTCGAGCCGCGCTGGAAGACGATCTCAAGGAGGGCCTCCAGCGGGAAGACCCGCCCGTACGACGAGAGCGCCGTGTACTCGCCCAGCGAATGCCCGGCGAACATCGCCCCTTCCACGAGCGCGCCTTCGGCCGCGAGTCTTTCGGTCTGGGCCGCGGCGACGGTGGCCAGCGCCACCTGGGTGAACTGGGTGAGGTTGAGCAGGCCCTCTGGGTGGTGGTAGCGCACGCCGCCCGCGACGAGTTCGCGCGGATTGTCGCGTACCAGAGCGAGGATCGAGAAGCCGAGCTTTTCGCGAGTGTGCTTGTCGGCGCGCTCCCACACGGCCCGCGCCGCGGCCGACTCGTTGCGCTCGTCCAGGGCCATCCCCTGGGACTGCACGCCCTGCCCGGGATACAGGTAGGCGGTGCTCGGTGCGGCCACGGCGGCCGTCGCAGTGGCCGCCAGAACCCCGTCGACGGTGCACGAGACCTCGAGGGCCAAGCCTCCGTCGCGGATGCGTCCGACGCGTTCGACGCGCACGTCGACGACGTCGCCCAGCGCGACCATTCCGAACATCCTGTACGTCCACCCCAGAATCCTCGTTCCCACGATCTTCTGGGTCACGTACTCCGCGGCCGCGCACAGCCACATGCCGTGGACGATCGGCTCGTCGAGCCCGGCGAGCTTCGCCCCCCTGCGCGACGTGTGAATCGGGTTGTAGTCGCCCGAGACGATGGCGAAGGCGGTCATGTCCGTCGGTGCGGAGACCTTGGCCGAGCCGAGGACGGAGCGCGGGGTGTCGACGACGTCGCCGACCCCCGCCCGGGGCTCGGGATCCTCGAGCTGTTCCTCGCCGACGCGGCCGCGCAGGGCGAAACGGTCGGCGAAGAAGGCGACCTCTCGGCCGTCGCCGTCTACGACCCGGGTGTCGACGCCGATGACTCTGCCCGCGGCGGTGTCGGCGACGCCAGTCACGTGCGAGGTCGCAGTCAGCGTCCCCGTCAGCTCGTCGAGCGCCACTGCGATGCGCTCGGAGTGATCGAGGTGGACTGTCGATAGAAGTCCTTCTATGACGGGGTATCCGTCGCGGGCAGTCGAGCCGATCGCGCCGTATATCGCCGGCCAGCACGAGCCGAACAGGGCGCTCGGCACGGCGCCCGCGCCGACCGCCTCGGGGGGCTCGCACACGAGTGCGTGGGCGGCGGCCGCGTCGCGGCCGAAGTCGAAGGAGAAGGCCTCTCCGTCGCCCGGGAGGGACTCGACCGGGGTTCCGCCCGCCGTCGTCGAGCCTACGCCGGCTGTCGCCTCCAGCAGGCCGCGCATGGCTGCGGAGAGCCGGGCGTCGTCCACGAGCGGGTAGGCACCGAAGGCCGCGCCCTCGGGCGCCACGAGCGGAATGCGGATGTCGCGGACGCGATGGGCCGACGAGCCGGCGCCGTCCCACACGGAGTCGAAGGGCACGAGGACCTCCCATCCGCCGGAGGCCGATCCTTCGGCCCTTTCAAGGCTCGCTCCCTCGATGAGGGCCGGGTTGGACACGAGGTTCCCCCGCCACACGACGTAGCGGGCGGACCGGAAGTACTCGTCCTCGGTCGCGGCGAGTCTGCTGAAGGCGTTCTCGCCCTCGCCCAGGCGGGCCCCTGCGACCTGCTCGTATTTGGCGAGGATGTCGGCGACGGGCACGTTCGCCTCAGTGATGGCCCGCACGGAAATCGGGCCCGGGATGATCCGCACCGCGTCCGCCGCGTACCGCGGATCGTGGGACTGCCACAGGTTGTCCGACCCCCACCTGCGGACGATCTCCGCGTCGATGACGGGGACGAAGGGCACGGGCTTGGGGTACTTGCGCGAGAGTTCGACGAAGAAGGCGGCGTCCGTCGGCGTCACGAGAACGGATTCGGCCGCAGGGTGCGCGGCCGCGAGGGCCTCCACGGCCCGCCCGGGGTCCTCGACGCCGTCGGCGAACAAGGTCTCGATCTCGCCGCGGTCGGCCTCGCTCAGGCGTGCCTCGGCGCGCTGAAGCAGCTCGACGAAGCGCTTTTCCATGGACTCGTCCACCCAGGGCCAGGCAAGCTCGACGTAGCGCTCCAGCATCTGGCGGTAGGTCATCTCTTCGACGTCGCCGAAGTACGGCTTGGCCGTCTTGTCGATCGCCTCGATGATCTCCTCGCGGCGCGATTCGACCTCCTCGGCGGGAATCTCGGCCAGAAGCTTGGAGGCCTCGGCGCTCGCGTTGGCGACCTCGTAGAGGTCCGCGTGCAGCTGGGACAGCCCGGAGGTCACTCCCCCGCGAACCTCGCCCCTGCGCACCCAGCCCTCGGAGATGCCGGGCGTCGCCACGAGCAGGTCCTTGACCTCGGGACTCGTTGCGGCCTCGGCGGAGGCCATAAGCGGGGTTCCGACGAACACGCCGTCGACGGGCATCGGCGGGCGCCCGTGGGCGACGGACCACGAGCCGTCGAGGTAGTCGGCGGCGCGCTCGGGGTCGCCGAGGCCGCCTCCCGCGCACACAACGACGCCGGCCTCGCGCAGCTGCGCATACGTCGGAAGCAGCAGCTCGGGAAGCGACTCCCACGAGTGGTGGCCGCCGGCCTGCCCGTCCTCGACCATGGCGATGAGCGGCAGATCCACGCCCTTTTCGTTCAGCTCGCGGGCGATCTGCACGACCTGGCGGATCTGCGCCACCGTGCCGGGCTTGAAGGCCACGTACGGGAATCCCTCGGATCGCAGACGCTCGACGAGCTCGACCGCCTCGTCGAGCTCGGGGACGCCGGCGGAGACGACGACGCCGTCAAGCGGCGCCCCGGCCGAGCGCTTCTTCGACACCGCGCGGCGGGATCCGAAATGCAGGCCCCACAGGTACGGGTCGAGGAACATGGCGTTGAACTGGGCCGTGCGGCCGGGTTCGAGGAGCTCGCCGAGCCGGTCGAGATGGTCGGAGAGGATCTCCTCGGTGACCTGCCCGCCGCCGGCCATCTCCGCCCAGTGTCCGGCGTTGGCCGCGGCGGCGACGATCTCCGGCTCGACGGTCGTCGGCGTCATGCCGCCGACGAGGATCGGCGAACGGCCCGTCAGCCGCGTGAAGGCGGTTTCAACGACCTTCCTCCCGTCGATGACCCGGGCGGCCGGGGCGAAGACGGACCAATCCTGGGAGGCCGTCTCGCGAGGCGCTCCCTGGGCAAGCGCATCGCGCAACTCGGCCGTGCCCGCTTCGATGTAGTGCACGCCGGTCCCCGCGAAGTTCTCCGCGGCCAGGCGCGCCAGGCCGGTTCCCGGGCCAAGGTCGACGACGGTCGCCCCCGAGGGCACCTTTTCGCGGAGCTCCGCGACCCAGTCGAGGCTTTCCGTGAGCACGGCGCGGGTCAGATCGCCGGCGTCGGGAAGCGAGACGCCGCAGGCGCGAACCCACTGGAGCACCTGCTCCACGGCCGGTTCGAGCACCGGATTGTGGAAGGGGGCGGCGACGTCGAGGTACTCCCCCTCGACATTGAGCGCGCTCAGGGCCGCTTCGAGGGCCTTGGGCGCGCCGGAGAGCACTTCGGACGTGGCGGAGTTCTTGATCGCCAGGGCGACGTCGCCGGGAAGCTCGACGTTGGCCAGGTTCTCTCCTTTGACTGAGACCATGGGTGTGTGCTCGCCGCGGCGGCTCGCCCCGGCGAGAAGCGTCTCGCGGGTGGCGGCCGCGCCGATGAGGCGCGCGAGCGCGAGGACCTGCGCGTGGTCGTCGCGCAGCATGGCCGCGCCGAGGACGCCCTGGGAATGGCCGACGGCCGCGACGGGCTCCGGCAGGGTCTCCCGCACGTCGAGGTAGGCCCCGTATTGGGCAAGAAGGATTCCGGGAACTGTGGCCCCTGCGTTCTCGGGGGCCTCAAGCGGCGCCCTCAGAAGATCCATGGGCCCCGTGACCGTCAGCAGCTCGGGGGCCACGGGGGCGAGGATCTTTTCCGCGGCGTCGCGGATGGCGCCCAGCTTCGCCGCGATCGCGGGATCCGACGCAAGCTCCGCCAGTTCCGTCCGCCAGGGTGTCGATTGCCCGGCGAATTGAGCGATCCAAGCGGAAGGGGTGTAGGAGTTCATTGATTGGCCTTTCGTCAGCTCACATCGGCATGTTGCCGTGGCGGCTCGTGCGGGATTGGGAACGGTTCTTCGTCCGCGCGATTCGCAGCGCGGAAACGATCGACGAACGAGTCGTCTCCGGGGTGATGATGGCGTCGAGTTGCCCGCTTTCTATCGACAGGTACGGATTGACGTTCTCGCGCGTGTACTTTTCCACGAGTTCGGCTTTGACGGCGGCGACGTCCTTGCCTTCCTCCACGGCCTTTTTCAGCTCGCGCCGCCCGGTGATGGCCACCGCGCCGTCGGCGCCGAGCACGGCGATCTCCGCCCCCGGCCACGCGTAGTTGAAGTCTCCTCCCAGGGATTTCGAACCCATGACGATGTAAGCGCCCCCGTAGGCCTTTCTCAGCGTCACGGTCACGAGCGGGACCGTGGCCGTGGCGTAGGACCAGATGAGTTTGGCGCCGCGCCTGATGATTCCCGCGTGTTCCTGCTCGGCCCCCGGGCGATAGCCGGGCACGTCTACCAAGGTGACGACGGGCACGTTGAAGGCGTCGCAGAATTGGACGAATCTTGCGGCCTTCTCGGAGGCGTCGACGTCGAGCGTGCCGGCCTCGTGCATCGGGTTGTTCGCGACGATTCCCACGGACTCCCCGTCGAAGGCGGCGAAGCCCACCGTGATCGACTGGGCGAACATCTCTTGGACCTGCACGAACTCGCCGTAATCGACGAGGGCGCGTATGACCTCGACCATGTCGTAGGGCTGCTTCGAAGACTCGGGGACGATCTGGGAGAGCCTCGCGGCGTCGGCGGCGTCCTCGGGGCCCTCTTCGTAGTCCCATCTGCGGGCCGCCCCCTCGCAGTTCGGCGGGAGGTAGGTCAAGAGCGTGCGCGTGTAGTCGAGGGCGTCGGCTTCGTCGTCGGCCAGGTAATGGGCCACTCCCGACTGAAAATTGTGCACTTCGGCGCCGCCCAAGTCGGCGAAGGAGACGTCCTCGCCGGTCGTCGCGCGGACCACGTCGGGCCCCGTGACGAACATGTGCGAATTGTCGCGGGTCATGACGATGAAGTCGGTGAGGGCAGGGCAGTACACGGCGCCGCCGGCGCACGGGCCGAGGATGACGGAGATCTGCGGGATCACGCCGGAGGCTTCGCAGGTCTTCTTGAAGATGCGGCCGTACTGGGAAAGGGCGAGCACTCCCTCTTGGATTCTGGCGCCGCCGGAGTCGAGCATCGCGACGATGGGAATGCGCAGCTCGAGGGCCTTGTCCATAAGGGCGGTGATCTTGTTGCCCTCGACTTCGCCGAGCGTGCCGCCTTGGATCGAGAAGTCCTGAGCGTAGACGGCGACCGACTCCCCTGCAACCGTGCCGATTCCCGTCACGACTCCCGCGCCGGTGAACCCTTCGGCCATGTTCCCGCCGCGGAAGCGCCCGATCTCGGTGAAGCTCCCCTCGTCGAGGAGTTCGGCTATGCGTTCGCGGGCCGTCTTCTTGCCGACGGCGTGCTGGCGCGCCTCTGCCTTTTCCTGGGCCAAATCGATGAGACCTTGCTGGTAGGCCGCGAAGTCTTCGCGATGGATCTCGTGCGGAGTGAGGTCCATCGTCTGGGATGTGTCCGGAAGCGTCCGGAGTTTCGTCAACGACATCATTTCTCCTCGGTGGTCTCGTCCTCGTTGCGCACGACTCGCACGAGGGGTTGATAAGCGGACACGTTCTGGCCTGCCTCGACGGCGATGTCAGTCACTTTCCCGTCGTAGGGCGCGTGGACGTAGCTCTCCATTTTCATAGATTCGAGCACGACGAGCAGGTCGCCGCGGGAGACTTGCTGTCCGCTGTCCACGCAGACGCGGACCACGATCGCCTGGATCTGGGAGTTGACCATCCCCGTCGGATCGACGAGTTCGCCGGATTTCGCGTCGTTCCGTGCGCGGGCGCCCCCGCGAAGGGGCTGGAATCCCCGGTTCCGCGAGGTTCCGACCGTCGTGGCGAACATCGTGCGCGGGACGGTCAGCTCCATCCGGCGTCCGTCGAGCTCCACCACGAAGGTCGCCCTCTCCTCGGCCGCGGTCGACGCGGGAGTGGCGCTCACCGACGCCGCGGGGGCCACGCCCAAGGAGGAGGCCTCCTCGGGATCCGCCAGTTTGGGCAGGACGACGTCTTCAAACCAGCGGGTCGACGGCGGCGCCGGGCTGAACTCGTCGAGGGCGATCACGGCCGAATACAGCGACGCCGGCGTCGCCACCCCCTTGATTTCCAGTTCGGCCAGGGCTCTGCGCGAGCGGGCGATCGCGGCCTCGCGCGTGGGGGCCGTGACGATGAGCTTTGCGAGCATCGGATCGAAATCCGACGTGACGACGTCGCCCTCGTTGATTCCCGACTCGATGCGCACGCCATGGCCCAGCGGCCAGCGCAGTCGCGAAACGGTTCCCGTGGAGGGAATCATTCCCGAGGCGGGGTCTTCGCAGGTGATGCGGAACTCGAAGGAATGGGCCCGCGGCGAGGGGACCTCGGCAAGCCGCTTCCCCGCGGCGATGCGAATCTGCTGCTCGACCAGGTCGAGGCCCGTCACTTCTTCGGAGACGGTGTGCTCGACCTGCAATCGCGGGTTGACCTCGAGGAAGTTTACACGGCCGTCGGCTTCGACGAGGAACTCGCAGGTGCCCAGCCCCTCGTATCCGACGGCGTCGAACAGCCGGTGCGACCAGTCTGCGAGGGTCTCTTCGACGCCCTCCGGCAGCGCGGGCGCGGGCGCCTCCTCAATGAGCTTTTGGTTTCTGCGCTGCACGGAGCAGTCGCGGGTGGAGACGACCGCGAAGTTGCCGAAGGAGTCGCGGGCGCACTGGGTTTCGACGTGCCGCGCCGTGCGGATGAAGCGCTCGACGAAGAAGCCTTCGGCGTGGTGGCCGTGGGCGGTGAAGAAGACGTCGAGGTCGGCGTCGGATTCCATCACCGTGATGCCGCGGCCTCCCCCGCCGTCGGCCTTCTTCGTCACGATGGGGAAGCCGTTTTCGGCGACGAAGGCGTCCACGACGTCGCGGCCCGTGACGGGGTCCGACAGCCCGGCCACCGGGCTGACGTCCACGGATTCGGCGAGGCGGCGGGCCTTGATCTTGTCCCCCAGGGCGTCGAGGACCTCTGGCGACGGGCCGATCCACGCCATGCCGGCCTCCAGCACCGCCCGCGCGAACTCTGGGACCTCGGAAAGGAAGCCGTAGCCCGGATGGACGGCGTCGGCCTCGGCCTTGCGCGCGATTTCCAGCAGTTTTTCGGCGTTCATATACGTCTCCGCGTAGGCGGCCCCGACCAGCGCATACGCTTCGTCGGCTTCCCGGACAAACTGGGCGTCGCGATCCGAATCCGAGTACACGGCGATGGACTTGATACCCATGTCGCGCGCCGTTCGGATGACTCGCAGCGCGATCTCCGAGCGATTCGCGATGAGGACGCGGTTAATCAACGTATTTCTCCTTCCGCGCGGGGCTGCATGCCCAGCAGAGAGACTTCGCCAGAGGTGACCACTTCGAGGCCGTTCCTCGTCAGGATTTCAAGGGATGCGTCCGGAAGGACGCGAATGCCTTCGCCCACAAGCGGTTCAAGGCGCGGGCGGCCCACGACGACGCCCGGCCGGAGCGTTTCCGTGACGGCGTTGGCCTCGTCGACGAGGCCCGCAGCCTGCGGGTCGCCGGCGTCGGCCAATGCGTCGAGCCGAGCGTGCAGGCCTTCGAGGTACGCGGCGATGAGTTCGTCGCGTCCGGCTGTTTTGAGGCCGGACGTCAAAAGAGAGGCGGCCGTGGGGGTGGGCAGCTCGTCGGCCTCGAGCGAGAGGTTCAAGCCCCACCCGAGGATGCACGCGATCTTGCCGTCGCGCCTGCCGCAGACTTCGCCCAGAAGCCCGCCTAGTTTGCGCGGCCCCGCAGGAGTGAGGGCGACGACGTCGTTGGGCCAGCTGATCGCCGTCTCGGGCCCGCCTTCTTGCGCGCAATGCCGTCGAACCGATTCAAGCGCGGCCATTGCGCCCGCGAGCGTCACCCACGCCAGACGGTCGGCTATCGATTCGTCGAACTCCAGAAGAACGGAAACGAGCAGGGACTTCCCCGCTCGTGTAAACCATGGGCGTCCGACCCTTCCTCGGGCCGCTGTCATGTTGTCGGCGATCATGACGGCACCCGCGGGAACCGAGCCCTCGCGCCACAAATCGGCGAGGTCGTCCTGCGTCGAACCCGTGAGCTCTGTATGGAGAACGATGGGCGACTGCTTTCCCGTCAGCGGAAAACGAGCCTGGCCAATGACATGTGCCCGGGCCTGCCCCGCCTCGCCTAGACGCTCTCCCGCACTGTCCACACGCTCTTCGGACAAGTAACACTCCAATCTTCCGCCCTCGCGGGCGCGATCCGCGAGGCAATCCCTCGGAGCCAACACTTACGAAGCAGTAATCTACCTTAAAGTACTCGATAATCCCAATCGTTGAGTGTGGTGTATCAATCATAATCTACAAACACGCCTTCCATAATCGACAAACGCGCCGCTTCCACGCCCGGAGCGCCCGATTTTACGGGGCGGTATGCAGCGGATTCACTACGGATGACGTTGCCAAATGAAGGAATCGACAGGGCTGACGGCACAGGAAACTTCTCCCACTGTGATCCTCGTCAACCTACAACGGGCGAAGGCTTTCAAATCTCGGGCGGGCCGTTCGCGAGGCAGTGGATTTGATGGGCTCCCGCGCGCGTTGTTCTTTGCCGCGTTTTCGTTTCAGCGCACCCGAACAAAGGAAGGCCTCCTCCCGAAGGAGGAGGCCGCCTGTGAAATCAAGGCCGCCGCAGGCGGGCTACTTGATAAGGCCCAGGGCGCGGACAGCGTCCAGTTCTTCCTGGGCCGCCTTGATGTTGTGCTCGATTCCGGCGCGCGTGCGGTCGGAGACCTCCAAGCCGTCGACGACGACCCATTCGCCGTTCTCGGCCGTCGCGGGCATGCCGAAGATAAGTCCTTCGGGCACGCCGTAGTGCGTTCCGTCCTGGTAGACGCCGGGGGTGACCCAGTCGCCTTCGGGCACGCCGTTGACCCAGTTGTACACGTGGTCGATCGCAGCAGAGGCGGCCGAGGCGGCCGACGACGCCCCGCGGGCCTCGATGATCGCCGCGCCGCGCTTGGCGACGGTCGGAACGAAGAAGGACTCCAGCCATTCGGCGTCCACGAGTTCGGAGGCCGGCTTGCCCGCCACCGTGGCGTACGAGACGTCGGGGTATTGGTCGGCGGAATGGTTGCCCCACACCGTCATCTTCTTGATGTCCGCGACGGGCGCCCCCGTCTTGGCGGCCAGCTGCGAGATGGCGCGGTTGTGGTCGAGCCGCATCATCGCGGTGAAACGCGACTTGGGGACGTCGGGGGCCGAGTGCATGGCGATCACGGCGTTGGTGTTCGCCGGATTGCCGACGACGAGGACCTTGACGTCATCGGCCGCGCGGTCGTTGATGGCCTTGCCCTGCGGCCCGAAGATCCCGCCGTTGGCCTCCAGGAGATCGGCTCGCTCCATTCCCTTGGTGCGCGGGCGCGCGCCCACGAGCAGGGCGACGTTCGCCCCGTCGAACGCGTCGTCGACGCTGTCGTAGACATTGACGGACTCAAGAAGCGGGAAAGCCGAATCGTTGAGCTCCATGGCCGTGCCCTCCGCGGCCTTCACTGCCTGCGGAATTTCCAACAGGTTGAGGCGCACCGGCGTGTCAGAGCCGAGCAATGCGCCCGAAGCGATGCGGAAGAGGAGGGCATAGCCGATGTTTCCGGCGGCGCCCGTAACGGTGACGGTAACTGGCGTACGAACCATCAGGTCTCCTTTGTCTGGATTCATTCGTCGCGGTCGTGGACTCAGCGCGTTGGCGCAATGTTCGGCGCGCTCGCGCCCACGGTCAAGAATAGGCGCTGCGGCCCGTTTTTCTCAGGTCCCTTGGGCCTAGAAATTTTCTGCGCCGTTGTGCTGGGGCCCCTTGTTGTGCTGCGGCATCGCCCGGCCTTGCTGCCAGGTCGCCGCATCGCCGCACTGCAGGCTTTCAGTTTGGCCGCTGTACTGCGGCGTCGCCTGGCCTTCCTGCCAGGTCGCCGCATCGGCGCACTGCCAAGTTCCGGCCTCCAAGAAAGTGACTTCCCTGCCTTGCTCGTAGTCGGAGGCCTGACTGGGCCCTTGCGGGGACTGCCGAGCATCTTCCTCGCCGTCTCGCCTCCTTCCTGCAGCCAAGCCGGCGACCGCCCTGGCCGTCGCAGAAGCGGGCTGCGCATCGGGGGCAGACCGCCAGACGATGCCGCCCTTTCCAACCGACCCCGCTGGCCGCGGCGAAAGGCCTTGCTTGAACATTCCGTTTTTCGGCCCGGACGCATGCAGGCCCGCGGATTTCGCACCCGGTCCGCCCGTCGAAGCGCGCAGGCCAGCGACGTTCCCGCGGGCGGCCCCTGCGCCGCCGGCTCCAGCGCTTCTCGCGCGTTGAACGGCCGCGTTCTTCGCCGCCGCTCCCGTTCCGCGCGCCGCCCCGGCAAGGCCCGTCCCTCCGCGCGCCGTCCCGGATCCGCGAACCGAACCGGCCGCACGAACCGAACCGGCCGAGCCGTTTCCACGGGAGGCTGCGGCTCCGCGGGCCGCATTGCCGCCGCGGCCCAAATTGCCTCCGCGCGCCGAGGACGATGCGCCGGCCCCGGTCTGCGCGCCGCGGGCGGTCAAGGCACCGACGCCGCTTCTCGCAGCCTTCGAACCCGCACCCGTGCGTCCGGATCCCCCGGAGGACCCTTGGGGAGCATTCGGCACGCTTGCACGCGACGCCGTCGTCGCGCCCTTGACAATGCCGGAACCGCGAGCCGGGGCCTGGGAGACCGCGCGCTGCGCCGTCGTCGCTCCCCGAACTATCCCGCCGCTGCGTGCGGAGGTTGCGGCGGGACGGGCGATTCCCGACGCGCCGCCCCGGGCCAAAGCGCCCTTCGCCGTGGTGCCCTTCGCCGTCGTCGCCGAAGCCTCGCGCGCGGCCGTCGTCGCACCGCGAGTCATTCTGGCTCCCTGCACAGCCGTGCCGTTCGCCCGCACTGCCGCCTCCGACCGGCTTGCTGCACGCGCCGCGCGAACCGCCTGATAAGCCTTGTATCCGGCGACGGCGGCGCCTCCCGTCGCTGCCGCGGCGGCCGCAGCGGGATTGTGCACGGAGGACGAATGCAGGATCGAAGGGCGCACCGCCCCCTGGGAAACATCGCCGGTCTGATGGACCGTGAAATGCGATCTCTGCAACGTCGGGCCGCCGTCCCCGCCGGGCGAGACGCTTCCTGAGCTTCCGGCGGAAGGGTCGGGGACCGTTGCCGACCACTTCGTGGCCGATCGAATTGGGCCGGAGGCGGAGCCGCCCGAACCGCCGGCGTCGCCGGCGTCGCCAGAGCCTGAGCCGCCCGCGCCCGAACCGTTTTGCCCGCTGCCGGAGCCGCCGCCCGAGCGTCGGCGGGAATCGCTGCCGTCAGAAGACTGACGGTTGCCAGAACGGCGCCTGCCGGGGTCGTTCCCGTTGGAAGAACCTGTTTCCCGGTCTCCGAAAGCCGGAATGCGCTCGATCGCAGCCGCCGTCCGCTCTCGCAGAGTGGTCAGCACGGTGATCGCCTGATTCTCCGCCTTGGCATGCGCGGCGTCGAGCATCCGCACAGCGTGCATTTCCGCCTGGAGGTACGGTTCCTTTTGGATGATGGAATCGTACTGGGCCTGGGCGTTCGCCAGCTCCTTCTGAATCTCCGTGTTCTTGTTTTGCGCCTCTCGCCCGGCGTCCAGAGCTTCTTTTCGCGCCCCCACGATGACCCCGATGTCCTCGGAGTGTCGACGCACTTTCTTGCCGAGGTCGTCCAAGTTGGCCGTCACCGCGTCAGCGGTGGAGCCCCCGATCGCCGATCCCAGATTTGTCGCGACCGATTCGGTCAAAGCGGCCACAGAATCAAGCTCCTCCTTGATTGTGCCCAGAATTTCGCTCGTCGCATCGTTGGCGCTTGGATCCCACGGTTCAATCCCGCGAAGCCTGTCGGCATTGGGAGTCGCCACGACTCCTCCTTTCGTTCTAGCAGACCTCCGTCCTACCGACGTCGGCCTTGCCGTCGCCGCCATTCGAATCGACGTCGGCATCCGGAAAAATGTCTATGTGCTTTTAGGTTGTCTCTGTGTTTCTAGATTCTCTAGCTTCTAGGTTCTCTAGTTTCTAGGTTTTTCACGCACTCTAAACGTCTATGCGCGCCTCCATATATTGACTATGCGCTCGCAAACGATCAGCACGACGGTCGTCGGTTCGACGACGCCGAGAAACGGCATAAACGCCACAGCCGACTTCCTTTTCCAATCAGATGCCCTCTCTTTAAGTCAGAAGTTATGTTTTCAATCAAAGCCCTTGAGGCTAAGTCGAAAGTCTATCTTTACGGCGTGTTCGTAGATATGAAGGAGAACTTATCGGTCAGCCCGTTTAGCTTCGTCATAATATCTTTTCTTTCACTCTCGTCAATTCCCGCAAAATTCTGCACAGCTTGTTGAAGATCAGAAACGATCCCTTTATACCGCGACGATATCTGCCCCAGTCGATCATCGATGCTCGCCAACGAATCCCGAAGGAGCAGTCCAAACTGGTCAAGCTCGTTAAGCTCTGACCAGATTTCACTCGATTCTCTGACACCGTCATAAAACTTGTTTTTAGCGCTGTCGAAGTTGTCCCCTGCCGACACCAAGAGATTCAGTTGCGCATCGAAACTGTCTCTGTCGAGATAGAAGATCCCCACGGATTCCCCCTGTCTTGCTCTTTCATGTGCCTTGCCACAAGGCCCGAAAACCCCAGGCGTCGAAACCCTCGGCCGCCGCAACCGCACCGTCAATGGGTGAGGCTTCCGCGAGTTCACGACTATTGACTTACTTCAATAATAGTCAAGACGTAAAAAACAATCCATCAGTTTCGAGGAGGAAACAGGTGCAGGTCTCCCCAGTTTAAAAATTAAACCAGCCTATAAACATAAAGATCTTACATCAAGAATAAATCGTTTAAACAATATTGAAGAACACAAAACCTTATCTAATAGGAGCTTTGGCATTAAAACGAATGGATACAAGCTTTCATAATAAAAACTTAGGAAAATAAATCTTTGAGCAAATAAAGCAACGAAAAGCTGGATTGAAACAATAGAGGGAACGAGCCGACGGGCTGCCGAACCGAAGACCGGCAAGTCGCCGAGCTGACGGCGTCAGGGCCGACGGCGTCAGGAGCGCGACCAGAATGCCGGTGACAGAGCGGCGCAGCGGGGCAAAGCGCCGCCTATGTGCGCGCCGCCGTCTCTTCGGGTGAAAGGGCTGTCCCATTCGGTGAGAGGGCGGCGCGCACATCAAGCCCGGCCCAGATGGATTCGCATCGGATCGAGTCAGATTCGCGTCGGGACGAATCGTTCCGGTTCGGATTGGCTCCAATTGCTGCAGGCAACAGCCACATCGGCGTCCAATCGCTCCCGGCGGGGTGGCTCCCGTCAGGGTCTCATTTGCGATTGGCGCGATAGTAGTCGATGAGGCTCGCGGTCGAGGAATCCTGGGCCGCGAGGGCGTCGGCGTCGCCGGCGATGGCGGGCCCCAGATCCTTGGCCATCTGCTTGCCCAGCTCCACGCCCCACTGGTCGTAGGAGTCGATCCCCCAGACGGCGCCCTGCACGAAGGTGATGTGCTCGTAGAGCGCAATGAGCTGGCCGAGGACCGACGGCGTGAGCTCGGGGGCCATGATCGACGTCGTCGGCTTGTTGCCCGGGAAGATGCGGGCGGTCACGATCGCCTCGGGCGTTCCCTCTGCGCGGACTTCCTCGGCTGTCTTTCCGAAGGCGAGAGCCTTGGTCTGGGCGAAGAAGTTGCCGAGGAACAGCTCGTGCTGATCCGTCCCGTCCTCGTCGGAGAGCGCGTGGCGCGGATTGGCGAAGGCGATGAAGTCGGCTGGAATCAGCTGGGTTCCCTGGTGGATGAGCTGGTAGAAGGCGTGCTGGCCGTTCGTTCCGACCTCGCCCCAGAACACCTCGCCCGTTCCGGTGGCGACGTCGCTGCCGTCCCAACGCACGCGCTTGCCGTTCGATTCCATCGTCAGCTGCTGAAGATAGGCGGGGAAGCGATGGAGGTACTGGGAGTAGGGCAGCACGGCGTGGGTCGCCGCGCCGAAAAAGTTGGCGTACCAGACGTTGAGCAGCCCCATGAGCAGGGGGACGTTCTGCGCTGCGGGAGCCTGCGCAAAGTGCTCGTCGATCGCCCTGAAACCAGCCAGGAAGTCGGCGAAGTTCTCGGGCCCGATCGCGATGGCCAGCGACGTGCCGACGGCCGAGTCCACGGAGTAGCGCCCGCCTACCCAGCTCCAGAATCCGTAGGCGTTTGCCGGATCGATGCCGAATTCGGCGACCTTTTCGAGATTCGTGGACACGGCGACGAAATGCTTGGAGACGGCGCCTTCCGTCTCGAGCCCGCGCTCGGCGAGGCCGCCCAGCAGCCACGCCCTGCACGCCCTCGCGTTCGTAAGCGTCTCCAGGGTGGTGAAGGTCTTGGAGGCGATGACGAACAGGGTGGTCTCAGGGTCAAGGCCGCGGAGCTTCTCCCCCGCGTCCGTCGGGTCGATGTTGGAGATGAAACGGCACTCGAGGCCTTCCTTGACGTACGGCTTGAGCGCCTCGTACGCCATGACGGGCCCGAGGTCCGATCCGCCGATCCCCACGTTGACGACGGTGCGGATCGGCTTGCCGCTGGCCCCCGTCCACTGGCCCGAGCGCACGCGCCTCGCGAGATCGTAGACCCTTTCGAGGACCTCGTGGACGTCGGCGACCACGTTCTGGCCGTCGACCGTCAACTCGTCGGTTGCAGGCCTGCGCAGCGCGGTATGGAGAACTGCGCGGTCCTCGGTGACGTTGATGTGTTCGCCCGCGTACATGGCGTCGCGACGCGCGGCGACGCCCGTCTCGTCGGCAAGTTCGAGCAGAGCCGCGAGGATTTCCTCGTCCAGATAGTCCTTCGACAGGTCGACGAAGAGGTCGGCGGCACGGCGGGAGTAGCGCTCGGCGCGCTGCGGGTCCTCGGCGAATGCGCGCCGGAAATCGGGGACGTAGGCGGAGGCGATCTGGGCAAGCTTCGCCCATGCCTCCGTTTGGGTCGGATCGACGGGTGCGTTCACGTTTCGTTCCTTTCGTTGGCTCCCTCTTGCCCGGCGAACCGCGCTCGGGAAGGTCCTTGTTCTTGGGCCCAATCTTAGACGTTGGCCCTCCGAGCTTTAAGCCCCTGCCTCGGGCTCCTAAAGGTCGGCCTCGGCTGCCTGGGCAAGCGTCAGCACCGCGACAGTGCGCGCGGGAATCGTGACGGTTCCCGTCGCGCGGTCCCATGCGGTGGCCTTGACGACGTCGTCGGAGCCCTTCGCCTGCACCTCGGAGAGCTCGTAGGCTTTGCCCTCCATTCCCTCGATCTTCTCGGTTATCGGCTTGGGCGAAGCGTTGAAAACGGCCAACACGCCGTCGAGCCTTCCGTCGCGGTCCTTGCCCTTTGTGTCGTCGATGCTCATGACCAGAAGGCCGGGGGTCGCCGAGGGGCCCGAGTTCGGGAAGGAGACCTTCTCCCGGATGGAGGCGGCGTCTCCAAGCGTGAACAGAGGAGTGCTCGCACGCAGCTTGAGAAGGTCGAGCGCCTGAGAGTGGGCCGCGGCGATGTCGGCCCTGTCCGGTTTGTTCGCCGGATTGGACATGTAGGAGCTCATCGCCTTCCAACGGACCGAGTTGTCCCTGGCGGGAGGCAGGCCCACGCCGAAGTTGGACTCCTTTCCCGACCAGTCGACTGCGTTGAACCAGTCGCCCGAGTTGTAGGAGTTGCGGTCCATGGACTTCGAACGCAGAAGGTCGGTTCCGGCGTGCCAGAACACCGGAGACTGGCCGAGGGTCGCCGCGGCCAAAGACAGGGTGTTCATCCGCACCCGGTCGGACATTCGCGAGCCTCCGGGCATCTTCCACATGTTGAGGTCGAAGAGGGTCTCGTTGTCGTGGGCGTCGACGTAGTTGACCGTCTCCTCCGGCTGAGTCCCGTAGCCGGCCACTTGGCCGTTGAAGTAGATCTCGCTCCCCTTCTTGAGGGTTCCGTCCGCGGCATGTATTTCGATGGAGCCGATGTTTCCGGCCAGCCCCACGCGGATGACGTCGGTGTACGACCGCAGCATGTCGGCGTCACCGCCCGCCACTCCGTTGGGATCGGTGAACAGGCCGTTTCCGAAGCCCTGCGTGTCGTTCTTCCCGTCGGACTGGGAGCCGTGGACGGCGTCGCGCAGCCTGTCGTTGAACGCCCCTATCCCCGTTCCGCCGAGGGTCCCTTGCACCGACGGCGCGAATCGCGAGCCGTCGGCCGTGGTTCCGAAAGACCAGCCCTCCCCGTACAGGTACATCTGAGAGCCGTCCACGCCGTCCTTGTCCAACGTCAGCGAGTCCAGCTCGGCGCGGATTCGCTTCATCGTGTCAACCGAATTGAACTCCATGAGGTCAAAGCGGAATCCGTCCACCTTGTAGGCTTTCGCCCAGGTCAAAAGCGAGTTGACCATGAGCTCCTCGGCCATGGCGTGCTCGGTGGCGAATTCTCCGCAGCAGGGCGTCGTGAGCGTTTGGCCCTCGTATCCCAGGCGGTGGTAATAGCCGGGGACGATCTTCTCGAACACCGATTTTTCGTCCTGCCCGTGGGCATACGTGTGGTTGTAGACGACGTCCTGGACCACTTGGTACCCGGCAGAGTGGAGATTGCCGACCATGTCGCGGTATTCCGCCGTTCGCTCGCCCCCGTACTGTTTGACCGCGTAAGAGCCCTCGGGAGTCGTGTAATGGAAAGGGTCGTACCCCCAGTTGTAGGCGTCGGTGTCCGCCACCTCGCCGACGGCGGCCTGCTGTTCCTGCGACGTCGCCCCGGAATCGGGCACGTCGACCGTCGCCTGCGCCGCACGGCTCTCGGGGACCGAGCCGAAGTCGTAGGTGGGCAGAAGATGTATCGTGTTCATCCCCGCGCGGGCGAGCTCGCGAAGATAGGCCATGCCGTGGGAGCCCTTGACAGAGAACGCGCTGTAGGTTCCGCGCAGCCGCTCGGGGACGGTTGCGTCCGTGGCCGAGAAATCGCGCACATGCATCTCGAGGATCGACCTTTCGGCCTGGTTCGAGATGACGGGCGCGGCATTCGCCCTCCACGACTCGGGCTGGTACCTCGGGTCGTCCAAATCGAGCACAACCGAGCGCTTTGAATCGGTGGTCAGCCCCACCGAGTTGGGGTCGGTGACGAGATTGTGCGCCACAGTGTCCGCCAGGCTCTGTTGAGAGGCGTCCTCCTTCGTGACAGACGTCTGAGGTATGTAAACCTCGACGTCGTAGACGTAGGACCTGTCGGCCCACGAGGCGTCTCCCTCGATCGTCCACGACCCATCGGACTGCCGTTCCATGGGATGCTCCTCGTACGCGGCGACGTCGCCGTTCGCGTATAGGCGGAGGGCGACGGACTTCGCCGTCGGCGCCCACAGCGAGAGGGTGGGCACGCCGCCGTCGAAGGACACCCCGTGCCTGCGGCGCTTGGCAGCGGCAGCGTAGAGGAAGTCAAGCACGCGGGCGGTTTGGAGGGAGGAAAAGGCGATCGGCGCGCCGTCGGGGCCCACTTCCATGACGGCCGTTTGGCCCTTGAGGATCTCGGGGACGTCGATCTTCCCGGAAGGCCGCAGAGCCGTGTAGTCCCTTCCGTCAGGCGTGTATGAAGCCGTGATGTAGGGGTCGCGCCGCTTCTGATCCTCCGTCAGGCCGCCGCCCTTGACGACGAGCTCGACGGAGCCGTCGGCGCCCGTGACGTTCGCGCCCGTACGCTTCATTCCTCCGCGCGCGGCATAGTAGAGGCGGTAGGCCGCCCCCTCTCCGCTCGGCCACGCTATCGTCTCATCGTCCAGCCACAGACCTATGGCTTGTCCCTCGCCCTTGACGGGCCCGTCCGTTGTGTCCATCGTTCATGCGCGATTCGTTGGTTTTCATGGAACGCATACAGTTTACCCTGTTGCGGCCAGGGAAACACGCGAATTCGGGAACAGGCCCCCGCTTCGTCAGCGGGGGCCTGTCGTCCGAGGACGGCGAGCTTGCCGAAGGGCGGTCGGCGTCTCCGTCATTCGCGAGGAGGCTCCGCGGTCAGCGGCGCAGCCTCGGCATCCGCACGCGGTCCTGCCCACGCGCTTGCGGGCCGCCTTTCCGCCCGCTCACTCGCGCCTCACTTGCGCGTGTACCGGACTGTCCGCCCGGCGGACTGGTCGACTCCCACGGAGCCGAATCCCGAATCGACTGTCGTCCTTCCCTTCGCGTCCACCGAGACCGCGCGGTACTCCACGAGGGTCCCGTCGGGAATGTCGGTGACGTCGTGGAAGACCCGCGGCTTAGGCCCGGCGGCCGTCCCGAGGACTTTCCACTTGGGGCTTCCCGCGATCCTGTAGGAGAAGGTCGTTTCCGCCCACCTGTTGGCGCCGAGGTCGGCCGAGACCGGAACGAGCGACTGAGTGACGTCCTGGCCGGCGAGCGTCGACGTCGTCCGAACGAGAGCCTGGCCCGAATCCGGCGTGACCGCAATCGAACCCGATCCCTTCGCCAGCTTCTTGTCGGCCTTGTAGACGACCGCCGAGAGGGGCGGAACCTTGACGGTCACCTCGCCGTTCCGCGCAGACCTCACCGACCCCGAGGCTCCGTACAGCGCCTTGTAGGCCGACTTCGGAGTCATCGTCTTGAACCTCGCCTTGGCGGGCGCGGTCGAATTGTTGACAGCCACCACATATTCGGACTTTTGCTTCCTGTCCACTCGGGCGAATGCGTACACCGGGGAGTCGTCGGAGCGGTACAGCTCGATCTGAGCCCCGTTCTCGAGCCCGGGGTGGGCGTGGCGAAGCTTCGCGACGGAGGCGATCTCCTTGTATATCGGCGCCGACGTCGAATAGCGGTCCTTCGACCCCATCTGCGTGCCGTCGGCCAGAGGCTGGTTGACATACTCGGCCGTCTTCGAGGCGAACATCGACTGGCGGGAGTCCTGGTCGCCTCCCGTGCCCATGAAGCCCTGCTCGTCGCCGTAGTAGACGACGGGCTGGCCGCGCATGAGGAACATCATCTTGTGGGCGAGGATCGTGCGGGCCTGGGTGTCGCCTTTGCCCGCCCCCGCGATCATGAAGGAGGCCCTGCCCATGTCGTGATTGCCGAGGAAGGTCGGCTGGTCGGCCGCGCCGGATGTCGGCGTCGTGAGCATGTCGTCCGTGGCGAAGAAGTCTCCGACGGACTTGCTCGGCTTGCCCGCCGCGTAGCCTGTCACCGCCTCCTGGAAGCCGAAGTCGAGGGTCGCCCCGAGGCCTGTTCGCCACGTGTAGGGCGCACGCGCCGTGGCCGCGCCGTCGTAAACCTCGCCGAAGGTGAAGAACTTGGGGTTGGACTTCTTCGCGTGGTCGTTGATCTCTTTCGCCCACTTCTTCCAGAACTCGAAATCCACGTGCTTGACCGTGTCGATCCTGAATCCGTCGATCCCGAAATCCATCCATTTCTTGTAGACGTCTGCGAAGATGCGAACCGTCTTGGGGTTTTCCGTCATGACGTCGTCAAGCCCCACGAAGTCTCCGTAGGTGACCGATTCGCCGTTCCACGTCGAGTCGCCGCGGTTGTGGTAAAGGGTGACGTCGTTGAGCTCGTCGGGGACGACCTTGCCCGTCCGCTTGGGAACGTAGGGGAACGATGTCTGCGCCGACATCTCGGGGAACGTGCTGACCTTCGACGGATCGAAGGGCGTGCCCGACGCGTCTTTGTACGGCGATTGCGCCTTCGTGACGTACGGTGCCGACCCTCCCTGTTGGCCTTCGTATGAGATGAGATCCGCCGTGTGGTTGACGATGATGTCGAAATACACCTTCATTCCTCGCGCGTGGGCGTCCCGAACGAGCTGAGCGAGCTCCTCGTTCGTGCCCAGATGCGGGTCGATCTGGGTGAAATCGGTGATCCAGTATCCGTGGTATCCGGCCGAAACGTTTGCGCCCGAGCCCTGCACCGGCCGGTTTTTGAACGACGGCGTGAGCCAGATCGCCGTCGTGCCCAAGCCCTTGATGTAGTCGAGCTTCGAGCGCAGGCCCGCGATGTCGCCTCCCTGATAGAAGCCCTTGTGAGTCGGGTCGAAGCCCGAGGCCATGCGGTCGGAGCCGTAGCCTCCCGTGTCATTGGAGGGGTCGCCGTTGGCGAAGCGGTCGGTCATGACGAAGTAGAAGCTCTCGCCGTTGCCCCTCTTGCCGGGAGCTTTGACGAGCCTTCCGTCCTCGGGCGAGAACCCGCCCTTCGTGGGGATCCAGACGCCGACCTTGTGCGTCCTCGGATCGAAGCGGAAAGTCACCTTGGTTCTTCCCGCCACGGAAATCGGCATGTTCGCCGAGCCGTTGCCCCACGAATTGTCCATGGAATGCCCGCCGACGATCTTGTACTCGTACTTCCCGGCCGGAAGAATCGCCTTGTATTCGTACACTCCCCGCGAGTTGCGGGTCATCTCAGTCTGGGTGCACTTTTCGTCCCAGTCGCGGCAGCCCGACACCTCATTTTGCAGGCTCCCGACAACGGCGAAGCCCGAATCGGCCGCAGACGCTGGAATCGACACGAGCGCGCTGGCCGCCAGCGCGCAGGCTCCTGCAAAAGAGACCCCTGTCCTCGTACGGAAAATCTTGTGTTTCATTGCCCGTCCTTCCCGTTCGGCCCGCACCGCCTCTGTGCTCGAGAAAACCGAACTTAACCAAATCGTAGACAGTGGCGGACGCCACTTCAAGAGGGAAAAGGAAGTGAAAATTCAACAGTTCGGGCGACGGGTGCGACGGGTGCGTGTCCGCCCCGTCACGTCCAAGCGTGTATCGCACGAAAACCGCGTCGCTTGAAAACGCGTCGCTTGAAAATTTGCCGCTAGAAAACCGCGCCGCTCGGAAAATTCGCCGTTCAACGGCCGCTTTGCTCGAAAATTCGCCGTTCGAAAGCCGCGTCACTCGAAGGACGCCGTGCCGCCGTCCTCTTTGCCCGACCGGCGGTCGCTGCCGTCGGCGAGTTCGTGCCTCCACTTGGCGAAGTCCACTTCCTCGGCAATGTCGCCCCGAAGCTCCTCAAGGCGCGAAATGAAATCCTCCTGTCTCTTCTCCACGGCCTTCGCCGCCGCTTCTGCGGCTTCGTCCAGGTTCGTGCCCGGAAGGCTGTCAGGAATCGCCAGCAATGCCTCCACCATCTGGTCTTTCGTCTCGCGAAGCCCTTCGATGTCCTCGCCGAGGCTCGAAAGGAGGGCGTCGAGTTCCTCCACCTGGCTGTCTCGAAACTCCTTGCCGAAGATTTGGTAGGTGTCGCACGGGGCTTTGCCAGGCTCCTGATCGTCGACCTCGGCGGCGCCGTCTTCTGGCTGACCGGCGCCGTCTTCCGGCCGAGCGGAACCGTCTTCCGACGGCGCGGCGTCGAGTTCGCCCTGACCCCCTGCCCGACCGGGATTGAGCGCACCGTCGCCGTCTTCTCCGCCGACATTATCGGCGCTGAGTCCGCGGTTGTCCGCTTGGCGGCTCTCCGCCTCTCCGCCGAACTCGCGCGCGCCGAACTCACGGGCCTCTTCGGGATCTCCGGAATCCGGATTGTCGGGCTCGGAGTTCGCATTCTCAGCCATGGCTCTCCCCTTCGTTGAGTTTCAGGCGGCGTCCGCTACGCGTGCAGCAATCGACGTCGGCTGTCGACGACGTCGTTATTTTTGCGTCCTCTCAGTACCCTACACGCCCCGCAGCCGTCAGTCACCGACGTCGTCCCGGGCAGCGTTGTGGGCAACGGCGCGGCTCGGCGGGAATCCCCGCCGACGTCGCCGCAGTCAGCGGGCCTCTCCCGCCGCAAGCGCCCTCCCGTCGATCGCGGATGCCTGCAGAAGTCAAATCGGCGCGCCTCGGAAGAGTTCCGCAACTGAGTTTCGGCATTTGACCCAAAGATCCAACGAATTTCTGGGTCCTGCGGCTCTTGGCATTCGCCCGCAAAACGTCAACAATGGGAGTGGACGCCGAGCCGGCCAATCGGCGAAAACCGCCAGAAGCGCACAGAAGGAGTCACCATGGACCAGCCAACGACGGGCGAGCCGAGGAAGATCGCCGTCCTCACCTCGGGCGGCGACGCCCAGGGAATGAACGCCGTCGTGCGGGCGGTCGTGCGCACAGCCCTCCACGAGGGCGCCGTGCCCTACGCGGTCATGGAGGGATGGAAGGGCGCCGTCGAGGGAGGGAGCCTCATACGCGAGATGACGTGGTCGGATGTCTCGGGGATCCTCAACGAGGGCGGAACCGCCATTGGGACGGCGCGATGCGACGCCTTCCGGGAACGCGACGGCATGCGCGCGGCTGTCAGGAACCTGGTGGCCAAGGGAATCGACCGGGTGGTGGCCGTCGGCGGCGACGGCTCGCTCACGGGCGCCGACGAGCTCCGAGCGCAATGGTCCGGTCTTCTCGACGAGCTGGTCGAGCGGGGCGAGATCACGCGCGAGCAGGCGGACGCCCATCCGCGCCTGCACCTGGCCGGCGTCGTCGGGTCGATCGACAACGACCTGGTCGGAAGCGACATGACCGTGGGAACCGATTCCGCCCTTCACCGGATCGTTGAGGCGATCGACGCGATTACCTCGACGGCGGCCTCGCACCAGCGCACATTCGTCGTCGAAGTGATGGGAAGGCGATGCGGCTATCTGGCGCTAATGAGCGCCATAGCCGGCGGCTGCGACTACGTGTTCATTCCCGAGCTTCCCCCCGAGGAGGGCTGGGAGGCGCGAATGTGCGAGAAACTGCGCGAAGGCAGGGCCGCCGGGCGCAGGGACTCGATCATCGTCGTTGCCGAGGGCGCGCAGGACCGCCAAGGCAATCCGATCACGGCGAAGCGGGTCCAGGAGGCCATCCAGGATCGCCTCGGCGAGGACGTGCGAATCACGTCCTTGGGCCATGTTCAGCGAGGCGGCACGCCGTCGGCCTACGACCGGTGGATGTCGACGATCCTCGGCTACACCGCCGCCCTCGAGACAGTTCGCGCCGGAGAGAGGGACGAACCGTGCATCATCGGCACGCGGCGCAACCGCGTGGTGCGCCTGCCCCTGATGGAGGCGATCCGCGAGACCCGCGCCGTCAAGGGGTACCTTTCCTCGGGCGACTACGAGGCCGCAGTCAATTCGCGCGGCCCGGGGTTTCGCGGAATGCTCGACGTTTTCGAGACGATGTCGATGCCGGTGGAGAGCCATCGAGGGCATATCGCGACGCCGGACGGACGCCCACCGCGCGTCGCCGTCATGCACGCCGGAGGCCTTGCGCCCGGCATGGACCCTGCGGCGAAGGCCGCCGTGCGCCTCGGCCTCGACCGCGGATTCACAATGCTCGGGGTCGTCGGCGGATTTCCGGGCCTGCTCGACGGCGAGCTGCGCGAGTTGACGTGGGCCGACGTCGATTCTTGGGCCGGCTCCGGCGGAGCCCATCTGGGGACGCACCGGTCGGTTCCAGCCGTCGACCAGTACTACGCGCTCGGGCGGGAGATCGAGAAGAACCGGATCGACGCCCTCATGGTCATCGGCGGCTTCACCGGATACCTCGCCGCGCTGCACATGGTCGAAGAAAAGAACCGCTACCCCGCCTTCGACCTCCCCATTGTCTGCGTTCCGGCGTCAATCGACAACAATCTGCCGGGCGCCGAGCTGTCCATCGGCGTCGACACCGCGCTCAACAACAACGCCGAGGTGATCGACCGCATCAAGCAGTCGGCGGCGGCCAACCACCGGTGCTTCGTGGCCGAGGCGATGGGGCGTCGATGCGGATATCTCACGCTCATGTCCGGAATAGTCGCTGGCGCAGAGCAGGTCTACCTCTCGGAGAACGGCATATCCCTGTCGCAGCTGAGCGAGGACGCCGCGCGGATCGTCAAGGCCTTCGAGGGAGGACGCGACCTTTACCTCGTCGTCGCCAACGAAGAGGCCTCCGAGTACTACACAACGGACATGCTCACCAAGATCTTCGAGGCCGAAAGCCGGGGTCTGTACGACGTGCGGCCGGCCGTGCTCGGCCACATGCAGCAGGGCGGCAACCCCTCGCCCTTCGACCGCACACTGGCCGTGCGCCTGGCAAACTACGCGATCGGCGAGCTCTCCAGGCAGTTCGAGAAGGGCAAGCGCGACGGCGTTTTCGTGGGTCTGTCCGACGGTGAGATCAAAGTCCAGCGCCTGACGCACATGGACGAGCTCATCGACCTGAAGACGAGGCTCCCGGTCGATCCGTGGTGGCGTGGCCTGGAGGAGATTCTCTACACCGTGGCCGACAAGGACTTCGACAAGAAGCTCGACATGCCGGCGGTCTACGAGGCGAACTAGTCCCGCCTCGACGGGACCCGAGGGCGCGGCAGGCCCGTGCGCCGGGGCCCCGACCAGCCGGAAGTCGGGGCGTCAGCCGTCGGCCGGCGGCTCCTCGTCGTCGGCCTTGGTAGCCCGCAACCAGGCGATCCTGCGGCCTTCGAGGCTCTTGACCCGCAGAATGCGCCCGTCCCACCGGACCTCGTCGCCCACGCGTGGCATGCGCCCGAGCTCGTTGACGACGTACCCGCCGATGGTGTCAAAGGGGCCTTCGGGAAGTTCGCTGCCGAAGACCTTCGCAATTTCCGCGCGGCTCGCCAAACCGTCGATGTCCCGGGAATCCCCGCGCTTGATGGCCACCGGCGTCTCTTGATCATATTCGTCGCGTATCTCGCCGACGAATTCCTCGACGACGTCCTCGAGCGTGATGATTCCGTCGGTTCCTCCGTATTCGTCCACCACGACGGCGAGGTGGGCGTGCTTGGCGCGCATCTCCTTCAGGGCGTCCATCACCGGCTTGCCGGTCGGAAAGAACAGTATTTCGCGGACAAGGTCGCCGACCGTCCTCACGCTCGACGAAGGATTGATGAGATCCCGGATGTGGATGAAGCCGACGACGTCGTCGTCCGAAGTTCCGTGGCGAACCGGATACCGTGAATGCTCGAGCTCCGAAACCTCCTTTTGGGCCTCCTCGATCGCCGTGTCCGCAGAAAAGAACTCCACCTCTGTGCGCGGAGTCATGATCTGCTCAACGGTCCTGTCGCCCACCGAAAGCATGTCGACGACCATCTCGCGCTCGTCCTCGCCGATCGTGTCCTGACTGGCGACGAAGGCGCGGAGCTCGGCCACGCCCATCGTGTCCTTCTGCTCGCGCGGGTTGCGCCCGAGAAGCCGCAGCACGACGTCGGTGGACAAGCCGAGGAACCAGATCACCGGGCGCAGCAAAAATGTGATGACCGAGAGCGGACGCACGACGACGCGCGCTATCGTCTCGGCCGATTGGAGCGCGATGCGCTTGGGCACGAGCTCGCCGCAGACGATGGACAGGTAGGCGATGGCGACGGTCACGAAAATGAAAGCCAGGGTTTGGGAGGCGGACGCGCCCAACCCCCATTTCTGGAGCGTCGGCGCAAGAACCGGGGCGATCTCGGAGGCTCCGAAAGACGCCGAGAAGAAGCCGGCGATCGTCACGCCGACCTGGACGGCGGAAAGAAAACGATTCGAATCCGCCGTCAAACGCGCGACGGCTTTGCCCGCCGAACTTTTCTTGGACATCTCGTCGATCTGCGTTTGGCGAAGGGAAACGAGCGCCATCTCCGACGCGGAGAACAGACCGCCGATCAGCGTGAAAAGAAGGACGAAAAGGATGTCTTTGACAAGTGGATCCACACCTCCATTGTCGCCCACCCGCGCCTTCAGCCACACCGAGGCACGGCAATTGAGTAAGCAATCACCGTCAGGCCGCGTCTATCGGCAGAGCATGTGTCGGCAGGGTGCGTCTCGGCAGGCCGCGTTTGTCGGCAGGGTGCGTTCGCTGGGAGGCTGCTTCCGCCGCAAATCTCCATGTGCCAAGACGCCGCGTTTTCGGTCGGTTTCGCCTCCCGGCTTCCCGCGAGAGTACCATTTCCACGCAACACATTCACACTACGCAAGGAGGCGACATGTCATCGCCCGCACATGCGCCGTCGGCGCCCGAAAGGGCGAAGATGCGCGAGCTGACCGTCCGCGGGATAATCCTGGGCGGCGTCATCACACTCGTTTTCACCGCCGCAAACGTCTACATGGGCCTCAAGGCGGGCTTGACCTTTGCGACGTCGATCCCGGCGGCCGTCATTTCGATGGCGGTCATCAACCGTTTCAAGAATCACTCGATCGTCGAGAACAACATCGTCCAAACGATCGCCTCGGCCGCCGGAACGCTTTCCGCCATCATTTTCGTGCTGCCGGGCCTCGTGATGGTCGGCTGGTGGCAGGGTTTCCCCTACTGGACGACCGTGGCCGTCTGCGCAATCGGCGGCATCCTCGGGGTCATGTATTCGATTCCGCTGCGCAGGGCGCTCGTGACGACGTCGGACCTGCCCTACCCCGAGGGGATCGCCGCGGCGGAGGTCCTCAAGGTGGGCGACTCCGAGAAGGGCTCCTCCCACAACCGCCGCGGCATGCGGGCGATCGTCGTCGGAGGCCTCGCCTCGGCGGGATTCTCCCTTTTGACGAACATCAAGGTCGCCGCCGCGGAGGTCACTGCCGCCCTCAAGGCCGGCCCCTTCGCCACGTGGATCGGCGCGGGGGCGAGCATGGGCCTGCTCGGCGTCGGCCACCTCGTCGGCTTGAGCGTGGGAATCTCCATGGTCGTCGGGGTCGTGCTGTCTTTCGGCGTCCTTCTGCCGACCCTTGTGTGGGGCGACGAGTCGGCGACGGCGTCGGAAGAGGCCGTCAGGAGTGTTTTCATCGACCAGGTGAGGTTCATCGGCGCCGGCGTCATTGCGATCGCGTCTGTGTGGACGCTCATCAAGATCCTCAAGCCGATCGCCGTCGGCATCCGCGAAGCCGCGATCGCCGCCGGAAAGCGCCATGCCGGCAAGAAAGTGGATCTGACCGAGCGCGACATTCCGATCCAGATCGTCGGCGCCACGATCGCGCTTCTCATGCTTCCCATCGGATTCCTCCTGGCGGACTTCGTCAACGGGACCGCCATCCACAATTCGACGCACCTCATGGTCGTCTCGGTGGCGTTCATCCTCCTCATCGGACTCGTCGTCGCCGCCGTCTGCGGCTACATGGCCGGGCTCATCGGGTCGTCGAACTCGCCGATCTCGGGTGTGGGAATTCTCGTCGTGCTCGTGGGCGCCCTCGCCATCAAGCTTGCCTACGGCCCCGCCGACGGATCGGAGACGAAGGCGCTCATCGCCTTCACGCTTTTCACGGCGGCCGTCGTCTTCGGCATCTCCACGATTTCCAACGACAACCTCCAAGACCTCAAAACCGGCCAGCTCGTCGGTGCCACGCCGTGGAAACAGCAGGTCGCACTCGTCATCGGAGTGCTCTTCGGATCGGTTGTCATCGCCCCCGTGCTGGGTCTGCTTCAAAGCACATTCGGCTTCGCGGGCACACCGGGCGCCAAAGACAACGCCCTCAATGCGCCGCAGGCATCGATCATCTCCAAGCTGGCCAAGGGAATCTTCGACAATTCCCTCGACTGGACGTACATCGGCTGGGGCGCATTCATCGGAATCGTGGTCATCGTCGTCGACGAAACGCTCAAGCGCGGGACAGCCGGCAGGCTCAAGCTTCCGCCCCTCGCGGTGGGGATGGGCATGTACCTCATGCCCACGACGACGTTGACCATCGCGCTCGGCGCCGTGCTCGGCACCCTGTACGACAGGTGGGCGGAACGCTCCGACGGCGACGTCGACGGCAAGAAACGCATGGGAGTGCTCATGAGCACCGGGCTGATCGTCGGCGAATCCCTTTTCGGCGTGATCTACGCGGGAATCGTCGGCTGGTCGGGCGACGACGCTCCCCTTGCCGTCGTCGGCGAAGGGTTCGCGACGCCAGCGAAGTTCATAGGGACAGCGCTGTTCGCTGCCGCGGCCACGCTTCTGTACAAGCACGCGCGCGTGCAGGCCGAGAAGTGATTTCTGGCCGTCGAGTGCGCCTGAGCACGGGGCCCGCCAGGCGGCGCGGCCCCGTGTTTTACAGTGAGGCTCAGCGCCGGGCTTCTTGCATCCGCTCTGAGGCCGTCAAGGCTTAGAGGATTTCTTCTTCACCTCGTATGCGGCAAAAAGGATGAAAAGCCATATCGGCATGACGGCGACGGATGTTCGATAGTCGGGGTTGAAAGCCATGAGGATGAAGACGCCCACGAGGCTGACGAGGGCGACGGCGTTCGAGGCCAGGCCTCCGGGAAGCTTGAACGCCAGGTCGGCGAGGCCCGAGCCGATCCTCTTTCGGAATGCCCTGTGGGTGAGCAGGATCATGACCCACGAAATGATCGAGGCGCCGAGGGCCATCGCCATGAGAATCGAGAAGGCCGTCTCCGGCAGGAAGTAGATGACGGCGACGGCGACGGCCGTCACCATCGACGAAAACAGAACCCCCGCGTAGGGGATCCCGCGGCGGGACAGACGCATGAAGGCCTTCGGGGCGTTGCCCTGGCGGGCGAGCGAATAGAGCATGCGGCCGTTGGAGTAGAGCCCCGAATTGTAGACGGAGAGGGCGGCAGTCAGGACGACGAAGTTGAGAACGTGGGCGGCAGCGGAAATGCCCACGGAGTCGAAGATCTGGACGAAGGGGCTGAGCTTGCCGTCGATCGCATTCCACGGCACAACGGCCATGATGACGAACAGCGCGCCGATGTAGAAGATGAGGATGCGGTAGACCACCTGATTGATCGCCTTGGGAATGGACCGTTGGGGATCGTCGGCCTCGCCCGCGGTTATCCCGATGAGCTCGATGCCCCCGAAGGAGAACATCACGAAAACCAGGGAGACGAGGAAACCGTTGAGCTCTCCGGGGAAAAAGCCCCCGCGATCGAAAAGGTGGGAGAAGGAGGGGTCGGGCAGATGCGGATTGGAGTTCACGCCCGCTGCAATCACGTAAAGGCCCAGAACGATCATCCCGACGACGGCTGCGACCTTGATGATGGCGAACCAGAATTCGAACTCGCCGAAGGCTCTCACCCCGACGAGGTTGACGGCGGTGATGACAAGCAGCACGACGGCCGCCGACGCCCACGCCGGAACCGACGGAAACCAGTACTGAATGTACTGGCCGACCACCGTCAGTTCGGCCATCGCCACAGCGATGTAGTTAAACCAGTAATTCCAACCGGCCACAAACCCCGCCCGGGGGCTCCAATAGTCATTGGCATAACGGCTGAAGGAGCCCGAACTCGGCCGATAGACCGACATCTCTCCCATCGCGCGCACCACAAAGAAAATGACGACCCCGCCCAGGGCGTAGGCCAGAAGAATCGACGGGCCGGCCAGCTTAATCCCCTCCGCCGAACCGTAAAACAACCCCGTCCCAATCGCCCCTCCGAAGGCGATCATCTGAATATGCCGGGTGGTCAGGCCCTTGCGGAGGCCTTCGGGGTCTTTCCTGGCGACGACGTCGTCGAAGGCATCCTCGCGCCGGGAGCCGGGCGTCGATTTGGCCGCTCGTCGGAGCAGTCCGCCCTTCCCGGAACTCGCGCTGTTGTCACCGTTCATCGATTCCTCACATCTTTGGATGCGCCGACTCACCGGCGCCGTCGGAGGGGATTCGCCCACGGTCGAGCTTGACCGTCCGCCGTCCGACCTCGTAGGCGACGAATAGAATGGCGAGCCAGATCGGGAGGACGATGACCGCCGTTCGATAGTCAGCGCTGAAAGCCATGAGCGCGAGGAGCCCTCCCAGCGCGGCGAGAACGACCGAGTTGGTCGTTTTGCCTCCCGGGAGCTTGAATGAAAGCTCCGCCTCGCCTTGGGGCCCGATGACCCTCCTGAACTTCCTCTGAGTGATCAAAATGATGGCCCAGGATATGATCCCCGATGCCAACGCCGTCGAGATGACGATCGTGAAAGCGGTATCCGGCAGGAAATAGACAATTGCCACCGCCGTCGCCGTCACGAGCGAGGAGAACAGCACGCCGACGAAGGGGATTCCGCGTTGGGAGAGCATAGTGAACGCCTTCGGGGCGTTGCCCTGGCGGGCGAGCGAATAGAGCATGCGGCCGTTGGAGTAGAGCCCCGAATTGTAGACGGAGAGGGCGGCAGTCAGGACGACGAAGTTGAGAACGTGGGCGGCAGCGGAAATGCCCACGGAGTCGAAGATCTGGACGAAGGGGCTGAGCTTGCCGTCGATCGCATTCCACGGCACAACGGCCATGATGACGAACAGCGCGCCGATGTAGAAGATGAGGATGCGGTAGACCACCTGATTGATCGCCTTGGGAATGGACCGTTGGGGATCGTCGGCCTCGCCCGCGGTTATCCCGATGAGCTCGATGCCCCCGAAGGAGAACATCACGAAAACCAGGGAGACGAGGAAACCGTTGAGCTCTCCGGGGAAAAAGCCCCCGCGATCGAAAAGGTGGGAGAAGGAGGGGTCGGGCAGATGCGGATTGGAGTTCACGCCCGCTGCAATCACGTAAAGGCCCAGAACGATCATCCCGACGACGGCTGCGACCTTGATGATGGCGAACCAGAATTCGAACTCGCCGAAGGCTCTCACCCCGACGAGGTTGACGGCGGTGATGACAAGCAGCACGACGGCCGCCGACGCCCACGCCGGAACCGACGGAAACCAGTACTGGATGTACTGGCCGACCACCGTCAGTTCGGCCATCGCCACGGCGATGTAGTTGAACCAGTAGTTCCATCCGGCCACAAACCCCGCCCGGGGGCTCCAATAGTCATTGGCGTAACGGCTGAAGGAGCCCGAGCTCGGCCGATGGACCGACATCTCTCCCATCGCGCGCACCACAAAGAAAATGACGGCGCCGCACAGAGCGTAGGCCAGAAGAATCGACGGGCCGGCAAGCTTGATCCCCTCCGCCGAACCGTAAAACAACCCCGTCCCAATCGCCCCTCCCAAGGCGATCATCTGAATGTGCCGATTGGTCAGCGCTCGGCGAAGCCCGCCGTCGTCCGAAGTGCCGGCCCGCGCCGAGCCGCGGTTGCCGTTCGTCTCTGTGCTCATACCGTTTCGCCGCCTCCCAGGGCCCAGGCCTCGGTTCAGGCCTCAGACTCGCCTTCGGAGCCCACAGTTCCTTTGCCTTCGGAGCCTGCCACACCTTCGCCCTGCTTGGGGCCGCCCACACCGGGCTCGGAACGTTCAGATTCGAGAGTTTCCATCACAACCGCGGTTTGGGTTTCGCGTCCCTGACGGCGCCCTCTGACGACCAGAGCGACGACGGAGGCGACGAGCCCGCCCCATACAATGAGCACGGTCACGAGCATGAAGATCACGGCGCTTGAAGTCATCGTGTACCCCCTGTGTTTGAAGCGTCGAGTGAAATGGGTTCAAAATCATCGACCGGCGTGCGCCATCTGATCAGCGTGAAGACGAGCGCTCCTACGAAGACTACGGCCACAGAGCCCCATCCGAAAGCGTTCTCAAACCCTCGCGTGTACGATTTCGCGTCGTACTGGTTGCGGATGTAGCCGACGATGCCGCTGACGAGCACGTAGCTGAGGAAGGCCGGGACGACGCCGCCGACGAGCCACCGCCACCACGCCCCGATGCGGTTCCCCGTTTCGGAGACGAAGTTGAGGTGCCGCTGCAATTGCTTGAGGTTGCGCACCGCGTAAGCGGTGATGAGGCAGACGAGGACGGCGGAGGCCACCACTCCGATCGCATTGATGTAGGCGTCTACGACGTCGAGCGAGTAGATTCCCGACTTCGTGCCGAAAACCATGAGGGAGACGGCTGCAGCGGGAATTCCGACGGCCATGGCCGAGGCGGCGGGCCTGAGATTGAATTTCTCGGCGATGCCCGCGGCGACGACTTGGACGAGCGAAATGAGCGATGTGATGCCGGCAAAGGCCAGCGACAGGAAGAAAAGGACGCCGAAAATCGCGCCGCCCGGCATTTCTGAGATGACGGTTGGGAACGTGATGAAGGAAAGCTTGATGCCCTGCAGGCCTTCGAGATTGCCGACAGACGTGTTTTGCTGGACGGCCATGAACCCGAGTGTCGCGAAAACGCCGAATCCTGCCAGAATCTCGAAGGAGGAATTGGCGAAGGACGCGACTAGGCCGGTTCCCACGAGGTTCGAGCGGCGCCTGAGATAGCTGGCGTAGGTCAGCATGATGCCGAAGGCGACCGAGAGCGAGTAGAAGATCTGAGTGAAGGCCGCCAGCCAGACCTTCGGCTCTTTCAACGCGGAGAAGTCGGGCGTCCACAGGGCGTTCAGGCCCTCGGCGGCGCCGGGAAGCGTGAGGGCCCGCAGGACCAGGGCGGCGAAAAGGACGACGAGGAGGGGCAGGAAGATCTTGTTTGCAACCTCAATGCCGCGTGAGACGCCCCGCCCGATGGCCACGAGCACCACGATCCACACTACAGCGAGCGGAAGGGCGACGTTCCACACCGGGGCGAGCGAATATTGCGGCGCGGGGGCCGCCTGGATGAAGCTGTTGAAATGATTGGCGGCGTTGCTTCCCTTGCCCCACGCGACGTTCGCCGAATAGAAGACGTAGCGCAAAGACCACGCGATGATCACGGCGTAGTACGTCATGATGACAAAGCACAGGAGCACCTGCCACCACCCGAGGAATTCCAATTTCTTCGAAATCCTGCGGAATACGGCCGGGGCGCTTCCCCGGAAACGGTGGCCAAGGGCGTAGTCGAGGAAGAGAATGGGAATGCCCGCGCCTAGCAAAGCGACGACGTACGGGATCATAAACGCCCCGCCGCCGTTTTCATAGGCCACACCTGGGAAACGCCAGATATTTCCCAAACCGATGGCCGAGCCGATGGCGGCTACGAGAAAGCCGAGCTGGCTTCCCCATTGCTCGCGCCCCGATGCATCGGTGTTCTTTGCTGCTGCGCCGCGGCTTTCGGTACGCGAAGTACTCACCGTGGCTCCCTTCTTCCCTTCAGTTCCGCGAAAGCACGCATAAACAACGGCTTTATCGCGCCAGACCGGACAACGTTACGCTATGCAGCCTTTGGCGTCAAGGCTTCACTGCTCAGGCTTCGCTGTCCGAGCCGGCGCAGAAGTGCGCGGCCGGGATGCGGGGCCGGCCGACGGCGGACGAACTTTGGCGGCGATCGACGCCGACACGCGCACGCGGACGTCCCGTCGCCGTGGGATTGCTTCACGCGCGGTCGAATCAGCGCCCGCCGAGGACTCCCGATCCCCCGGGGAAGTGTCCGCCGACGCCTTGCGAATTTCCCTCTTGGCCTTGCTGCCCGTCTGCCCCCTCGGGAGCGACTTCGCCGTAAGGGACCGGGGCGCCTGGACCGCTCGGGTAGCGGGCGAATTCGCCGTAAGACGGCATGCCGAAAACGGTGGCCTCCGGGTCCTCTCCTTGCTCCGCCCCGCCCTCGCGAGGACCGGCTTGCGGGGCCGAGACTGCCTGAGCCGGGGCGGACGGCGCCGCAGGGCGGGAAGGAATCCCTTGGGCCAGACCTTCGGTCTCATAGGAGCGAACTCCGAACACCGTGGCGTCTGGATCGGGGGCGCTCGACGGCGTCGGCGCCGGCAAGGGGGCGACGCCCGTCCCCCGACCGGTGAAGACCGTTTCATCGGCGTCGTATCCCTCCAAACCCGATGGAGCCATCGGGGGTTGAGGTCCGGCGGCTTGAGGCCCGGCGGCATAGGGCGCCCCGGAGGGCTGAGGGTGGCCGGGGGTCTGCGAATAACCCGAAGGCGCCTGGTACCCCGGGGCCTGCGGGAGGACCGAAGGCTGCGGGTAGCCGGAAGCCTGCGCATAGTCGGCCGAAGGGGCGCTCACGGGAGGGTAGCCAGTCGGCGCAGGGAAGCCTCCGGCAAGCTGAGGCGGCACGGCGCCTTCGCCCGCGACGCCGGCGCCCGCAGAAGGCGCAATGCCTTGCCCCGCGGCTGCGCCGGCCTGCAGACCGAAAACGGTGGGATCGTCGTCAAGCGGATCGGGCTGCAAACTGGTCTCGGCGGGCTCAGGCTGTGCAGGAGGCTCGGGGCGGCGGAAGGCTGGATCGAGAGAATAACTCGAATCGACGTCGGACGGCTGGTCGTGCCCCATCGGCTGCGGGGCGCCCGGCGCGGCTCCGAACTGCTCGGGATGCTGTGGGAATTGCGCCGTGCCCATAGGTGCGCTGCCTCCTTGCGGGGCGTCCCACGGAAACCGGGGATTTATCTGGCTGGGAACGCGGCCTCCGGGATGCTCAGATCCCGACTGCGATTGCTGGCCAAAGGCCCCCCGGTGATGCATGGTGCTGGCCACTCCGGGCGCCCCTCCGGTGAATTCGTCCAATTCTTGGGGGGAGGGCCAGCGTTGATATTTATCGTAAAAGCCAAAGCGCGCCAAAATGGGCAGGGTGTCGAAAAAAGGCGCCGAAATCTGGAACCTGGTTCCATGGGAATCCCGCATTCTGAGAACGGGGCCTTTTTCTCGCTGAATGACCTCTTTCGACACGATGTCCACAAACCTGATCCTCTTCTCGCCGCTGAAGGCAAGCCGGAAGGAGACGCCCTCGGGGTCGACCGAGTACCAAAAGTTCTTGTATGCGAACAGAGACGGAACGCCAAGGAGAAGCGCGAAGAGCGAACCGATGACTATCCCCGGTATCGGGTAGTCCTGCTCGCCCCAGACAGAGACGGCGACTACTAATGCCCCGAAAAAGAACATTCCGAGGCCGGTCCACAGAACTAGCTTCGGCATCCGAATTCTCTCCGGACGCCTCCGGTCGCGGTTGACCTTGCGCGCGCTTCTCTCAACCGTGCGATCGGCCACGTTCTTTGCAAGGCGCCGGGTTAGCATGCTCATACGATTCTTCTTCTTTCATTGTGCCGAGGGATCGATCGCAGCGGCGCGAACGGAGCGGAGCCAGCCCGCCCATTTGCGCACGCGGCCGGTCCTTTCACAGATTCGCGCCGAGGGTGACTGAAGGCGTGGCGCCCCAGGCCGAGAGGTACCAAAGCCCGAGCGCGAGGATCACTCCCACGATTGCGTCGGCGCGCCGACGGCGCACCCGCGGAACCGCGCCGTCGGGAAGGAAAACCCTGCACAAGGCGTGGCCCAGGACGAGGACCGCGAGAAGCCTGCACGCCACCACGCTGCTCCACACGAAGGCGGACGCCGCGACGGCGGCGAGGGAGACGAAGACAGCGGCGTAGACGGCGTCTTTCGGGACGCGGACTTCTCGCGTCGGCTCTTTGTCACCCATGGTTTCAACTTTAACCGCCACTTTGGCATTCTCAAACGGGCAGAGGGACCCAATCGGTCCATGGGTTATCCATCTCTCACGGGTCGCTTGCCATTTGGACGATTTTCTCCCCGCGCGTACACTCGCTTCGCAGTACGTATGCATGCCTTCCGGCTCTGCGCGCAGCCGGACCCAATAACGACAGTGAGGAAGGTCGACGATGAGTTCAGACCCTCTGGAGCACAGCGACGACAACCGTCTGCAGCGCAGACTGCACAGCCGTCACCTGACGATGATCGCAATCGGCGGGGCGATTGGAACAGGTCTGTTCCTCGCCTCGGGCAAGACGATTTCCCAGGCGGGGCCCGGCGGCGCGATCGTGGCCTACGGACTCATCGGCCTCATGGTGTTTCTCCTTATGCAGTCCCTCGGCGAGATGTCCACGTACCTTCCCGTGGCCGGCTCGTTCGGAGAGTACGGCACCCGCTTCATCAGCCCCAGCTTCGGCTTCGCCGCCGGGTGGAACTTCTGGTTCAACTGGGCGATCACCGTGGCCGCAGAGCTCGCGGCCGCCGCTCTCGTCATGAAGTTCTGGTTCCCAGACACCCCGGGGTGGATGTGGTCGGCGATATTCCTCACGCTCCTCGTCCTGCTCAACGCGCTTTCGGCCCGCGCCTACGGCGAGGGCGAATTCTGGTTCGCCCTCATCAAGGTGGTCACCGTCGTCGTCTTCCTCGTGCTCGGCGTCCTCATCATCTTCGGGATCATGGGCGGAAAATCCCCGGGCTTCGAGAACTGGACCAAGGGCGAAGCGCCGTTCGTCGACGGAGGCCTGGGAATCCTCGCCATCTTCATGGTCGCGGGCTTTTCCTTCCAGGGCACGGAACTCGTGGCGGTCGCCGCCGGGGAAACCGAGAACCCCGAGCAGACCGTCCCGAAGGCGATACGAACGATCTTCTGGCGCATCCTGCTCTTCTACATCGGGACCATCGCGGTCATCGGATTCCTCGTCTCTTACACGGACCCGAACCTCCTGCGCAACGACGAAACCGACGTCGCCTACTCCCCTTTCACCCTGGTCTTCGACCGCGCGGGAATCGCCGCGGCGGCTTCCGTCATCAACGCCGTCATCCTCACGTCGATCCTCTCGGCCGGAAACTCGGGCCTGTACGCCTCCACCCGCATGCTCTACGCCCTTTCGCGCCAGGGAAACGCCCCCGCTTTCCTGGGACGCACGAACTCTCGCGGCGTGCCGGTTCCCGCCCTCGCGGTCACCGCGGCGATCGGCGCCGCGTGCTTCGTCTCTTCGCTGATCGGCGACGGCGCCGCGTACACGTGGCTCGTCAGCGCCTCCGGACTGGCCGGATTCATAACCTGGATGGGCGTGGCATGGTCTCATTACAAATTCCGAAAAGCCTTCCTCGCGCAGGGGCATTCCTTGCAAGAGCTGCCCTACCGGGCAAAGTGGTACCCGGCCGGGCCGCTGCTCGCGATGGCCATGTGCGCGATCGTCATCGTCGGTCAGAGCTACGAGGCTTTCGACGCCAAAGAGGGCCTCGACGTCATGACGCTCCTGTCGTCCTACATCGGCCTCCCCCTCTTCCTGGGCGTGTGGGCGATCCACAAGCTCGTCACCCGCGCGCCGAAAGTGCAACCGATCGAAGCCGACCTTTCCCGCGTTTCCAGCGACGGCCGCAAGTCCGAGGAGGCCTTCGGCGGCTGATTTTCGGCGAGCCGCGGGCCGCCCAGATCCGAACTTTCGGTCTGACGCTTCAGACTCGGCATCGGCGGTCCCCGCTCCGGAGGGCATCGGCGATCCCGCTTCGGGCGTGGACCGCTCAGCTAAGCCTGCGGGAGTCCGCGTCGAGGAGGCCGGCGGCTCTAGCATTGTTCCCATGAACATCGACCGCATCGGGATCGTCGGAACCGGACTGGCGGGCTTGCGCGCGGCGGCCGAGCTCCGCGAGGCGGGGTTCGCCGGCTCTATCGTCGCCTGGGACGCCGAGGGCACGCCGCCCTACGACCGCCCTCCCCTGTCCAAGAACCTCTTTGACAACCCCGTCCGCCCGCTGGCGGACCAAGGGCTCGGCGACCTCGCGAGCCTCGGTGCGGAAGTCGTTCCTCGTCCCGTCGAACGGCTGCGGCGCGGCGACGGAGCGTGGTTGGCGGACGAGACGCCGGTCGATGCCGCGATCATTGCGTCGGGAAGCTCGCCTGGGATCGGCGCGCCCGGAGCTTTCGCCCTTCACACGGCGGCCGACGCGCTGCGGCTCGCAGATTCGCTCGCGCCCGGCGTCAGACTGGACATCATCGGAGCGGGTTGGATCGGAACCGAGCTCGCCTCGGTCGCAAGCGCGGTTTGCGAGGTTCACCTGTGGGAGTCCTCGCTCCACATCCTCGGGCGCACCTTCGGCGGCGCGGTCGACGACCTGTGGTCCGGTTGGCTCGATGACGCCGGAGTGAGCCTCCATCTCGGCCAAAGATGGCCAATCGAAGGAGAATCCGCGGAAGGCTCGCAGTCGGGTCCGGCCGAGGGGCCGGCGTCGTCGGCCGGGCAGACGCCGCGGCCGCCCAATCGGCCTTCGACGCCGGAACGGCGGGTTCTCGTGCAGGCCGTCGGCGCGGCGCCTAGCTTTCCCGCGATCGAGCCCGCCGTCGACGTCGGCGTCCGGGGCGCGCTCGTCACCGACATGTGGACCCGAGTCCTTCGCAACGGCCAACCGGTCGAGGGGCTGTACGCCGTTGGAGACTGCGCGGACGCCCTCACTCCACACGGCCCCCGGAAGGGCGGACATTGGACGAAGGCGCTCGCCGACGGGGCTTTCACAGCGGCGGCCGTATGCGGCGGAAGGCCGCCCAGGTTTTTAGCGCCTCCGGAGGTCTTCTCCGCCCAATTCGGCAGACAGATCGGCTTCGTCGGCGCAATTCCGGGCCTCGCCGACGGCATTCCAGGGCGGGCCGACGACGCCCGAGGGTCCGCCGACGGAGCGTCCGAGGGGCTCCCTCCCGACCTCGAAGGCCCTTGGGGTGCATCCGACGCCGGAGGCATCCTCGGCGGCGAGCGCATCGACACGGCCGAAGGGCTCGTCATCCGTTGGGAGAAGGCGGGCGAACTCGCAGCGTTGCTGGCGATCGACTCGCCGCGGGAACTTTCTCGCGCCCGAAAAACGCTCAGAGTCAGGCTGTGATCCTCGTCTCGGATTGGGGTATTTTATAAGGGTCACACACGAAGGAGCGTGAGCATGCCTACCGACCTCACCGAAACAGGCGGCGGATTCGACGTCGTGCAAGCCTACATGGACCACGTCAAACGCATCGATCCGAGCCTCGCCAACGAGGATTTTTCCGATCTGATCTCCGCCCACCGGCGGCTTTCCGAACAGGCCAACGGCAGAACCGCTCTGGCGTTGGAGGGATCGACCGTCCTGTGCGTCACCGAGGATATCCCCTTTCTCGTCGACTCGGTCTCCATCGCGATCAAGGCCCGCGGCTACGCCGTCACCCGGCTGTTTCACCCGGTCATCGACGGTGAATCGTGGATTGCAGCCGACGTCGCGCCGACGCCCGACGCCGCCCTCGTCGAGGCGCTCAACGACGTCGTCGGCGACGTCCACGCGACGGTCGCCGACTGGTCCGAGATGACCGAGCTCGCGCGCAAAGCCGCGACGACGCTGTCCGGAAACGACCGCAAGACGCTCGAGTGGATAGCCGACGGATCGTTCACGATCCTGGGGGCCTTCGACGACGAGCAGACGCTCGGCCTCGCAGCCAGATACCCGGATCTGCGCAAGCAGCTCGAACACCTGGCCACCATCTCTCCCCGGCAGGCGGCCAGCCGCCACTTCGCGCCGACGCTCATCCACACAAAGTCGAGCTACCGGTCAAGCGTGCACCGCAACGCATACATCGACGTCTTCGCAATGGGGCCCACGATCATCTTCGGCCTCATGACCGCCGACACCTACGCGTCCTCCGTTCTGGCCACACCTCTTGCAGCCTCGCGGGCGAACGCCGTGATGGACGCCTCCGGGCTGCCCCGCGACTCGCATTCCGGCAAGGACCTTCTCCAGATCCTGGAAAGCTATCCTCGCGACATCCTCATGCTCTTGAGCCCCGAGGCTCTGCTCGCCGACGTCTCGCGCATCTCCCAATCGCGAACCACCACGATCCTGCACTCCGACATCTTCCCCGGGGCAGTCGCATGCTTGGTGGTGACTCCCCGCGAGCATTTCACCGCGCACTCCCACGCGCGGATCGCCCAATTGGTCGAAGAGACCTTCGCCAGCTCCGAAATCGACACGCAGCTTGACGTCAGCTCCGGCCCGCTTGCTTACATGAGCTACATCGTGTGCGGGGCGAAAACCGACGTCGACGAAGAAGAATTCGCCCGTGTCGTGGCCCGAGCCACGCTCGACTGGGACGAGGGCTTCGTCGTCGCCGCCGAATCCGCCGCCGACGTTTCCCTCGTGCCTGCCGCCTATAAGACGGAGTACTCGCCAGAAACCGGCGCCCGCGACGCCGCCCGGCTGGCGAAGCTCGAACCCGGGGGCTTCGAGCTGGAGCTCTACGCCCCCGAAGGCTCCCCCGACGCCCGCCGTCTCAAGGTCTTCGTGCGCGAAGAGGTCTCGCTCACCCGAATCCTGCCGATATTCTCGAACTTCGACCTCGTCGTCACCGACGAACGCCCGTACACATTCGGCGACGCAAAAATGTTCGACTTCGGTTTGCGGGCTGAAAGTTCCGAACGCTGGACCGACGCCGACGAACGGTTCGTCGAAGCCGTGACAGCGGCGTGGACGGGCGAGATGGAGTCGGACTCGCTGAACGCCCTCGTGCTTTCAGCCGGACTCATGAAGTCCCAGGTGGCCGTTCTCCGCGCCCTTGTGGGCTATCTGCGGCAGGCGGGCCTGCCCTTCTCGCGAACCTACCTGCGCGAATCCCTCGTGAAAAACCCCGAACTGGCAAGGGCTTTCGTCGAGTACTTTGAGGCCAGGTTCCAGCCCGGCAACGCCGCCGATCCCAGCGAACTGCGCGAAGCCCTGGTCGAAGGCGTCGGAAAGGCGGCGTCCCTCGACGACGAGCGGATCGCCAATGGACTTCTCGCGGTCATCGACGCCGTCGTGCGCACGAACGCCTATTTGACCGGGGCGGCTTCTCTCGCCTTCAAGCTCGAGCCGCGTCGCATCAGCTTTCTTCCCGAGCCTCGGCCCCTATATGAAATATGGGTGTACTCGCCTCGCGTGGAGGGCGTGCATCTGCGTTTCGGCCCGGTGGCCCGCGGCGGGCTGCGCTGGTCAGACCGCAGGGAGGATTTCCGCACCGAGATCCTCGGTCTGGTCAAGGCCCAGGCAGTCAAAAACGCCGTCATAGTGCCCGCCGGATCGAAGGGCGGCTTCTTCGCCAAACGCCTGCCCAATCCGGCCGCAGACCGCGACGCGTGGCTGGCCGAAGGCATAGCGGCATACCGGATCTTCATCGGCGCGCTGCTCGACGTCACGGACAACCTCGTCGACGGGAAGGTCGTCCCGCCCGAGGGACTGGTCCGCTACGACGGAGACGACACGTACCTCGTCGTCGCGGCGGACAAAGGAACCGCGACGTTCTCCGACATCGCCAACTCCGTCTCGCGCGCCTCCGGATTCTGGTTGGACGACGCCTTCGCCTCCGGCGGTTCGGCCGGGTTTGACCACAAGAAGATGGGAATCACCGCCCGCGGGGCGTGGGAGTCGGTCAAGCGGCATTTCCGCGAACTCGGGATCGACACCCAGTCCGAGGAGTTCACGGCCGCAGGCATCGGCGACATGTCCGGCGACGTCTTTGGAAACGGCATGCTGCTGTCCGAGCACATCCGCCTGGTGGCCGCCTTCGACCACCGATCGATTTTCCTCGACCCGGACCCCGACCCCGCGGTCTCCTTCGCCGAGCGCAAGCGTCTGTTCGAGCTGCCGCGTTCCTCGTGGGCAGACTACGACGCCTCGGCCATCTCCCCCGGCGGCGGGGTCTGGCCCCGATCGGCCAAATCCATCCCGGTCTCCCCCGAGGTTCGCCGGCGGCTCGGACTCGACGAGGCCGTGGAGTCCCTCACCCCGGCGGAGGCCGTCCGCGCCATCCTCACCGCTCCCGTCGACTTGCTGTTCAACGGAGGGGTCGGCACATACGTCAAGGCCAGCGACGAAACCCACGAACAAATCGGGGATCCGTCCAACAACGCCGTCCGCGTCAACGGCGCCGACCTTCGATGCACGGTCGTAGGCGAAGGCGGCAACCTGGGATTCTCCCAACGCGGACGCATTGAGGCGGCCTTGGCCGGCGTGCGGATCAACACCGACGCGATCGACAACTCGGCCGGTGTGGACACTTCCGACCACGAGGTCAACATCAAGATCCTCCTCGCGCCGCTGGTCGCCTCGGGCGAACTGACCGGCGCCGGGCGCGACGAACTCCTCGCCTCTGTCACGGACGACGTCGCCGCGCACGTCCTGCGCGACAACTACGAGCAAAATGTCCTGCTCGGCAACGCCCGAGCCCTCGGACCGGCCATGGCCCACGAACACATCCGCCTCATGCACTGCCTCGAAGAGCGAGGCGACCTCGACAGGCGCCTCGAATTCCTTCCGAGCGACGCCGCCCTGCTCGAACGCGCCGCCTCGCTTGACCGCGGTCTGACCAGCCCCGAATTCTCCGTCCTGACGGCCTACACGAAAATCGCCCTCAAAAAGGACATCCTGGAGTCCTCCCTGCCCGACGACGAATGGTTCGCCCGCGACCTGCGCGGCTACTTCCCGCCGCAAATCGCCGCCGCCTACGCCGACAGGCTGGCAAGCCACCCTCTGGCCCGCCAGATCGTCGCCAACGCCGTGGCAAACTCGATCGTCAACCGAGGCGGCCTGACCTTCACACTCCGCGCGATCGAGGACACCCAGGCCGCGGTCGAAGACGTCGTGCGCGCCTTCGCCGCCGCCCGGGAGATCCTTGACCTCGCCGGATTCACCGACGCCGTCCAGGCCCTCGACAACCGCATCCCCGCCCAGACCCAGACCAAGCTCTACCTTGGCTTCAGGCGCACGCTCGACGCCGCGGTCCGCTGGCTCATCCAGGCGCCGGCCGCGCCCATCGGCGACACGGTGGAACGATTCGCCGCCGTCGGCGATTGGATCGGACGCCTCGACGCGTTTCTGGCCGAACCCGATCTGAGCAGGCGTTCGCAGGAAATCGACGAGGCCGCGGCCGCGGGGGTGCCCGAGGCGCTGGCCGCCGTCTTCTCCGATCTGACAAGGGCCACGGCGCTTATGGACGCAATCGACACCGCCTCCCGCACGAGCGAGGATCCCGGCGAGGTCTTGCGTGTCATGTTTGACGTCTACGGCCGGTTTTCGATCGGCAGACTGCTCGAACTCGACGCCGCGCTTCCGGTGACCGACGTGTGGACGGCCACGGCGCAGTCGGCCACGGAGGCCGATCTGCGTGCGGCGGCGGTGGCCCTTACCGAGCGCATACTCGCCGACACGGAACAGAGCGCCGATCGGGTCGCAGCATGGCTCGGCGAACGCCCTGGCTCGAAGCGGGCCATTGAGGCGACCGCCGCGCTGGCCGACTCACAGGAAGTCTCTCTCGCCTCGCTCGTCGTCGTTTTGCGCTCGATGCGCGCGCTCGCCAGAAGCTAGGGCCGCCCCTCCAAACGGTCAACCGACAGGCCGCGGGAAGCCCGACGTCCAGAGGCCACACGGGCACAGCCGCCGTGGCTTTGGCGCCGTCGGGCAAATCGAGCGGGCGCAAAAGCTGTGCGGATGCGACAAGCCCCAAATAAAAACAAACAGAATCCACACGAACTGGACCCAAACGACGGCAAAACGGAGGGGCTCCTCTTTAAGAGAGGAGCCCCTCCGCCTGATTCTTTAACCGGCATAGGCGGCTCTGGACCGCCGGTCCAACGGTTTGGGGACCGCGGAGCGGGCTGCGCCTCTAGGCGCGCCCGCGCCCCTAGATCACGGTGTCCAGAAGCCTCGTCGGATTTCCGAAGCGATGGTTCGTGGCCGACACGGCTTGCTCCTGAACGAAGGGAAGCAGCTCGATCCGCCCGCTGCCGGTGACCGGTTCGGCGTAGACGCCGACGTCGACGCTTCCGCCGACGGCCTCGGCCAGCGCCTTCGGATCGGCGCCGATGAGCCGGAAACGCACTCCGTCGGCCGAGTTCGCCCGCGTGGCGGCATAGGCGAGGAAGTCATCCTCGGATTCGAGCACGACCTCGGCGCCCCTCGACTCGAGGAAGTCGACAGCCTGCTTGGGAAGCGCCGCGGACGTCGAGACCCTGGGGCGGGCGCCGATCGCCAAAGCGCCGGCGGCCAACGCCATGACGTCTCCGGATCCCGCGCCTGACTGGCGAATGACGACTTCGGGGAAGGGAATGTAGCGCAGAACGTTTTTTTCCACCCCGAGGGCGCTGGGGTCTGCCGGCTGGAAATGGCCAGACAAAGCCTTGTCCATTCCCTCGACGACGGCGAGGAAACGATCCTGGTCGACGCCGTCCATCGTCTCGGCGATCACCCGCGCCCCGCACAGCGTCTCATTCGAAATCTGGGCGCGGCCGAGGTCCTTGTCCGCCCATTCGACGTGCCCGAGTCCGATGAGGTAGTTCGGGCCTCCGGCCTTCGTCCCGGCGCCCACCGAGGAGCGCTTCCATCCGCCGAACGGCTGGCGGCGCACGATCGCGCCGGTGATGCCGCGGTTGACGTAGACGTTGCCGGCCTGAACCTGGTCGAGCCAGGCGGAGATCTCCTCGGGGTCGAGCGAGTGCAGGCCGGCGGTGAGACCGAAGTCGACGGCGTTCTGCCAGGCGATCGCCTCACCGAGGGTGTCTGCCCTCATGACGCCGAGAATCGGGCCGAAGTATTCGGTCAGGTGATACTCGCTCATCGGCATGACGCCGGCGCGCACGCCGGGGCTCCAGAGTTTGTCGTCGATCTTGCGCGGCTTGATCGCCCATGCCTCGCCTTCGCCGAGCTCCGTCAGGCCCTTCAACAGCTTGCCGTGCGGAGGTTCGACCATCGGGCCCATCTGGGCGGCGAGGTCGTGGGGATGCCCGAGCTTGAGCGAGCGGACGGCGTCGCAGAGCTGACGCTGGAAACGCTTGGAGAATCCGACCGACCCGACGAGGATCACGAGCGAGGCCGCGGAGCACTTCTGGCCGGCGTGGCCGAAGGCCGAGTAGACGACGTCCTTGACCGCGAGGTCGATGTCGGCATTCGGGGTGACGATGATCGCGTTCTTGCCGGAGGTCTCGGCGAACAGGCGAAGGTCGGGGCGCCACGAGCGGAACATCCGCGCCGTGTCGATCGAACCGGTGAGGATCGTCTGATCGGTCTCTTCGACGAGGACCTTTCCGTAGGAGGACTTGTCCATGCACACGAGGGCGAGGACGTCGCGGGGGACCCCGGCCTCCCACATGAGCTTCGCGAGGTAGGATCCCGTGCGCCGGGTCAGCTTGGCCGGTTTGTAGACGACGCCGGAGCCGGTCGCCAGCGCTGCCAGCACGCCGCCCGCGGGAATGGCGATCGGGAAGTTCCACGGAGGCGTCACGAGGGTCGTGCGCACCGGAACATACGCGGCGCCTTCGAGAGAGTCGAGCTCCTCGGCGAGGTCCGCGTAGTAGAGCGCAAAATCGATGGCCTCCGAGACTTCGACGTCGCCCTGGTCGATGGCCTTTCCGGCTTCGCTCCCGGCGACCTCGATGAGCTCGCCGCGGTGGTCCTCGATGGCCTGGGCGACGGACCGCAGGACCTGCGCCCGCTCCTTGCCCGTGCGCGCCGCCCACTTTTTGGCTGCACCGGCCACGGACTGGACGACTTTGCGGGCCTCAGCGTCGGAATTGACCATGTTCTCCGCGACGACGTCGGCCCCGAGCTTCGAGTCGGGAATGCGCGAGGCGATCTTCTCGGCCCATTCGATGTTCGCGTGCAGCGCGGGATCGGTGTCGCGAGTGTTCTCAAAACGGTCGGGCACAACGGTGCGCTCGAAGCGATTCTGCTTGCGGCGCGGCCCGTAGGACAAGCCCGGGACAAGCCCGGCGGCGTCGCGGAAACGCTTCTCTTCCAAAGCGAAGGTATCGGCCTTCTCCAAGTCGAACACGTTCGACATGAAATTCTCCGGCGCCGCGTTCTCCTCGAGGCGGCGCACGAGGTAGGCCACGGCCACGTCGTACTCCTCGGGCCTGACGACGGGCACGTAGTAGAGGAGCGGGCCGACGGTGTCGCGGACGGCGTGAGATTGCGGCGTCGCCATTCCCGCAAGCATCTCGTAATCGACGCCGGAGGCGATGCCCCGCTCGCGCACTAGCTCGTATCCGTAAGCCATCGTGAAGAGGTTCATGCCGGCGATGCCGATGTTGACGGCATCGACCCTCTCGGGGGTCAGCGCGGCGTCGAGGCATGCGATGTAGTTGGCGTCCGTGTCGGCCTTGTTCGCCTGAACGGTCAGCTCCCATCCGTGCATCGTCGCATCCACTCTTTCCATGGAAAGGTTGGCGCCCTTGACGATGCGCACCTTGATCGGGGCGCCGCCCCGGGCGCGGCGGGCCTGTGCCCACTCGGTCAGCCCGTTGAGCCTGCCGAGGGCGTCGGGAAGGTAAGCCTGAAGGACGATTCCTGCGCGGTATCCGAGGAATTCCTCGCGATCCAAGATTCGCGTGAACACGTCGATGGTCAGATCGAGGTCCCGGTACTCCTCCATGTCCAGGTTGATGAAGGTGCTGGATGCGGCTGCGAGCCTGTAAAGCGGGAGAAGCTTCTCGACGGCTTCCTCGACGGCCGCCGCGTGGCCGTAGGGCGCGTGAGGCCCGATGACCGCAGAGACTTTGAGGGAAACGTAGTCCACGTCGTCGCGTTCGATGAGGGCCGCAGTCGCCTCCATGCGGTGGGCCGCCTCCTTGTCGCCGAGGACTGCCTCGCCCAGAAGGTTGAGGTTGAGCCGAGAGCCGTCCGCACGGAGCTTCGCAATCGCCGGGCCGAGCTTGTCGGGCGTCACGTCGAGGACCAAGTCGCCGACGAGCATCGCGAAGACGCGGCGGGCGGCCGACGAGGCCAGCGAGGGAACGAAGGGCGCGATCCTTCCGCCGACGTTCGCGGGCGCCGCGAGGTAAGGGGGCAGGAAAGCCGAGTCGCGCTTGGACAGATGCTTGAGGTTGCGGGCGGCCACGCCGTGGTCTTCAGGGCGGATGACCCCGTCCACGAAGTTCACCGTGTAGTCGAGGCCTCCCTCGTGGTCGAGAACCTGCGACAAAAGCTTGGCGGATCGCGCCGTCGGGTAGGCCCGTGCGGCCTCGCTCCACTGGCGGGCTCGTTCCACTGCGCGATCAATGAGAACGGGGTCAATCGTCATTGTCGGATCCTTTCGTCAACGTCTATTCGGTCTTTAGTGTAAGGGATTCTTTTACCCTTTCCGCACAAAACCGGGAAGAAACTTCGCGGAGCCGACGCCGCCCGCTCATGCGGAATGGCCGGCGCGGCTCCGAGAGCCCCTGGAAACGGCGGATTCAGTGGGAAAAATGGCGCGCGCCCGTGAGGTACATCGTCACACCGGCTTTCCGGGCGGCCTCAATCACTTCCGGGTCGCGAACCGATCCGCCGGGTTGCACGACGGCGCGCACCCCTGCCTCGAGAAGGACCTCGAGGCCGTCGGCGAAGGGGAAAAAGGCGTCGGAGGCGGCGACCGAGCCCGCGGCCCGCTCGCCGGCCCGCGCCACGGCGAGGCGGCACGAATCGACCCTGTTGACCTGCCCCATCCCGATTCCCAGCGTGGCGCGCGAGTCGGCCAAAAGAATCGCGTTGGACTTTGCCGCGCGCACCGCGCGCCACGCGAACGCCAGATCCCGCAAAGTCGCCTCGTCGGCGGGCTCTCCGGAAACCAGGCGCCATTGCGCGGGGTCGTCGCCTTCGGCGTCGATCCTGTCGCGTTCCTGAACGAGCGCTCCCCCAGATATCGGCCGAATGTCGCGCGCAACGTCGACCGGCTCGACCCGAAGGATCCGCAGATTCTTCTTGGACGAGAGAATCTTCAACGCCTCGGCGCTGAACGAGGGGGCGGCGATCGCCTCGGTGAAGATCGGAGCCACTTGCTCGGCCATCGCGGCATCGACCTCCCTGTTGGCGGCGATGACGCCGCCGTAGGCCGAGATCGGGTCGCAGGCGTGGGCCGCCGCGTGCGCCTGCGCGACGTCCTCGGCCACGGCCACGCCGCAGGGGTTGGCGTGCTTGACGACGGCCACGGCGGGCTCGGCGTGGTCGTAGGCTGCCCGCACTGCGGCGTCGACGTCCTGGTAATTGTTGTAGCTCATTTCTTTCCCGCCGAGCTGAACGGCTCCCGCGACCCCGCCCTCGCCCGCCGAGTAAAGCGCGGCCGCCTGGTGGGGATTCTCGCCGTAGCGCAGATCGGCGACTTTGACGCAGCCAAACAGCTTGTCTTCTTCGCCCGCGGACGTTCCCGGACGGCCTGCTCCGCCGGCGGCGACTCCCGAAAACTCCGCCTCGCCGACGTTGCCTGAAAGCCCTTCGCCGCCGATGTCCGCGCCCCCTGCGGCCGCTTCCCCCGCAACGGCTTTCCCGTGAATCTTCGCCGTCCAGCGGGCGATCGCCGCGTCGTAGGCGGCGGTGCACGCGAAGGCCTTCGCCGCGAGGGCCGCCCGCTCGTCGGCGTCGAAGCCCCCTCGCCGGGCGGCCTCGGCTGCGCGGGCGTAGTCCGAGGGGTCCGTGACCACAGCCACGCTCGCATGGTTTTTCGCGGCGCCCCTGATCATCGAGGGCCCGCCGACGTCGATCTTCTCGATGCACTCCTCGTAGTCCGCCCCCGAGGCGACGGTCCGGGAGAAGGGATAGAGGTTGACGACCACGAGGTCGAAGCCTTCGACGCCGAGCTCGGCCAGCTGCCGCATGTGTTCCGGGCGTCGCCGGTCTGCGAGGATTCCCGCGTGGACCGCGGGGTGGAGGGTTTTGACCCGGCCGTCGAGGCACTCCGGGAACGAGGTGATCTCGCTGATTTCCGTCGCCGGCACGCCCGCCGACCGAATGGCCTCGGCCGTTGAGCCGGTTGAGACGATCTCGCAGCCGACGCCGTGAAGCGCCGCGGCGAGCTCTTCGATGCCTGCCTTGTCAAAGACGGAAATGACCGCTCTGCGAATGGGAATGCGCATGTCTCTCCTTTCCGGCGCCCAGGCGTGCGACGCCGAGACTTCGCTCCCCGATGGTCAATCCCATCCAACGCCAGTCGCCGACGCATTCATAATACGGCTCGACGCGCATGCGCGTCAGTCGGAAAAGCCGAGCAAGTAGAGGAAGGCGTCCAGATCGCCGAAGGAAGTGACCGTGAGCGTCACCCTGTTGAAGAGCAGGAGCACGGTGATGCATCCACATAAAATGGCCAGGAACACGATTCCCGACCGGGCCAGGACCCCCCATGCCGCGTGGTGGCCCTCCCATCGAAAGCGGTGGCCGTACACCACGGCGCAAACGATGCACGCGACAGTCAAAAGGAAGCTGACGAAGATCGTCCCTCCGCCGGTTATGGCAAACATCAGCCCTTTCCGTTCCATGCCAAGGCGGCGGGCAGCTCCTTGCGCCACACACCCCAGTTGTGGCCCCCGATGGGCTGGAGCAGCGAGGTGATTTTGACCGCCGGCGTCGATATTCTCTTGAGCTTCTGAACAAACGCGGCCGACTTTGGGTCGCCTTTGGAACCCGTGACGTAAAGCCGTTGCGGCCACGCCTTTTGTTTCGACAACAGATTAGACACGCTGAATTCTCGCCGAACACGAGGCGGCGCGCCCAGCAAACGCCCCGTCTCCGGCTGATCGTAGCCGGAAAATGAGATGATCTTGGAAAAAATCTGGGGATGGGTGAGGCCGAGGACGGCGGAGCAATAGGCGCCGTAGGAGGCGCCGGCGATGGTCCATCCCTTTCGCGTCTTCTCGGTGTTGGGAAAATTGTGGCGAACCATGCCGACGATGTCGTTTACCACCCAGGATCCGACGGCGGGCCGGCCCTTGATGTCGACGCAGTCGGGAGACGTGGCGTCGACCTTGAGCGACGGGATCGCCATAATCGTGTTCGGATGCTTTTTCATGGCATTTTGGAGATTGAGCTGCGTGGGAACCTTGTAGGGGTTGCCAGGGTATCCGTGCAGCATGAGCATGACCTTGTAGATTTTCCCGTTCGTCGGCGAATAGTTCTTAGGCGTCCACACCCACACGGGAAGGCTGATCCCCGAGATCGGCCCCCTGAATTTCGTCTGGTAGGCGCCGTTCGAATCCTTCGTGAACTTGACCTTCCACCTCGTGTCTCCGTGGTGGCCCGGCAATTCGGGATCGCCGGCTTCGGGTCTGGGAACGGGCCTGCGGACCGGCGTCGTCGAGCCCTTTCCATCGGGTTTCATGAAGAAAAGGCCCGGCACGTCGCTCCAATTTGCGGCGTACCCGAGCGTCCGGTTCATCTGAATGCCCGTCATGCTGATGGCGCCCACGATGGCGGTCACCATGGCGGCGGAGGCCTGCGCCCGAATCTTGCGAGTGGGCTCGCGCCCGATGAGCCATACCGCGGCCGCCGCGCTGGCGACCGTCAATACGGCAAACACTATGAGCGTAAGAAGCTTATCTGGACCGAGCACCTATCCCCGCCTTTCTGCCTTCGACCCACCAGCCTTCGCGCGCCATTCGCCCGATTAGCTCAACCAACTGAACACGCTCGACTTCCTTAATTCGTTCTACCAGCGCTTCCTCGGAATCTCCCTCGAGAACCGGGCATGTTGTCTGTCCCAGAATCGGCCCCGTGTCCATTCCGGGGTCGACGACGAATAGAGTTGCGCCGGTTACCTTCACGCCGTACGCCAAGGCGTCGGCCGGACCGTGGATTCCAGGAAAGGAGGGCAAAAGCGCGTTGTGGGTGTTCACCACGCGTTGCGGGAACGCCGCTAGAAACTCGGGGCCGACGAGCTTGAGGAAGCCCGCGAGAACCACGATGTCGGGTGCGTATGCTGCCACGGCGTCGCGCAAAGACGCGTCCCACTCTTCCCGCGACGAATGCTCCGAAAGGACGCGGACAAACGTCGGAACTCCGGCCTCTTCGGCGGCCCGGATTCCGGCGGCGCCTCGACGGTCGGCGCCCACTGCGACGATCTGCGCCCCGTAAGATGGGTCGGCGCAGGCGTGCAGGAGGGCCTGCATATTCGATCCTGTGCCCGACACAAGCACCACGAGGCGAGTGGGACCGCGCTTGCTGCTCACTCGATAAATGTATCGTCACGCCGGTTCCCCTGCCACTTCGACGGGCGGGCAAACGTACGGTTTTCGAGGTCTCGCCTTCCGTCTGAGGCCAAAGAGTCGGCGGCATCACGCGAAAGTCGATCGGCCTGTGGGGAGGAGAACCCCGTTGTCGAGGGCCCTTCTTCCGTCTCCTCCGCCGGCCCCGTTCTGCGGGAGCGGAGCGCGGCGGCCGCACGCGGAGCGACGAGCCCGAGCACGCACGGCAGCCCTATGGCCACGGCGAAACCAAGGGCGAGCGGAACGAGGCGAGGGCCGACGTCGGACATCCGCCCCGGGCCTAGGGCCCCTCCCGAAAGGAAGGCGGCCGCGGCGCCGAGGGCACAGAGGCAGGCCAGGCACGCCCCCGCTGCGGCGGACGCCTCTTTCAGACTCGAATAGGCGCGCGAGCGCCAAACGAACCACGCCAATGCGAGGAAGGCGAGAAGGACGGGAAGCCATGCCATCCGCACGCCCGGATTGGGCAGAGCGCCGAAAACCGGAATCGCGGGCAGCTGGAGGCTCGTCACGCCGAACGCCGAGAAATCCGTGCCTCGGCCCACGGAAAAACCCGCCCCCAGCGCGAAGGAGGCGACCCAGACGACGATGTTGGGAAGGTAGGCCAGCTGCACGACGGCGAGCATGGCGGCGCCGACGGCCCCTTGGACGTAGTAGCCGTTGATGGCGGCGATCGAGCTCCGGCCGAGAACGAGGGCGACGGCCAAAAGGCAGACGGAGACGACGGCGAGGGCGCGCAAGACGGGCCGAAGCTCGCAGCGACAGCCTTCAAGGAGGCTCCAGACGCGGCCGTCGGGGCGCGAGGTCCGCCAGCGGGCCCGAGCCATCGCAGCGCATGTGAGAGCCGCAGCCCCGACGGCGCCGCCGAAGCGTCCGGCGCCCGGAAGGGCGGCGAGCCCGACGAGAAGGGTGAAAGCGAAGGACGATGCCGCAGCCGAGGCCGCCTGAGCCCAGGAATCGACCCCCGTTGCGAGGAAAGAGCGAGAGACGAACCACCAGATGAGCAGAGTCACGCTCAACGGCATGAGGGTCACGCTTGCATTCCCGACCTCCGCCGAGCCTCCCATCGCCAGTAAAAAGATTGATGTTCCAGCCTTCGCGGCGTCGTGCCAATCGACGTGGCCGAGGGTCGGAGAAGAGACCGTCGCGGCGTAGGCGAAAATCGCAAAAACCGTGACCGTCGTCCACATGACCGCCAGCACCCTGACCGGGACCCAGGCGGCCGCAATGCATGCGCGGCGTTCCTCTGTGCTCATCAGGCCAATGGTCGCATCCCCCGTTTGGAAAAGGCGGACACACGCCGAAACTCCCCGCCTAGAATTTGTAAGACAAATTTGCCGCAAACGTGTATTCTTGAAGGCAAACGTCACTGACCAACGGTATTGCAACGATGCGCCGCGAAACGTGAACGGCGCGTCGAGAAAGGGACTGGCAATGCAGATCGGCATCTTCGAAACATCCGAGGAAGCCTCGGCCGCCGCGGCGCGCGGCATCGTCGATCTTCTGGCCCGCAAGCCGAATGCGAACCTCGGCGTGGCAACCGGATCCACGCCGGAAGGCCTTTACTCCGAGCTGCGCGAGGCGCACGCCGCCGGGCGTTTCACCCTGGAGGGCTCGGCCGCCTTCGCGCTGGACGAATACGTGGGAATCGCGGACGGTCATCCGGAAAAGTACCGCAACGTCTTGCGGCGAGAGCTTGTGGGGCCGGAAAAGACCGGGCTGACCGAGGCGGGCCTTCGCACCCCCGAGAGCGCGGACGCCGACCCGCGCCTCGCTGCAGGGCAGTATGAGGCGTCGATCGCCGCGGCGGGCGGCGTTGACCTGCAGATCCTCGGAATCGGCGCCAACGGGCACATCGGCTTCAACGAGCCGGGCGGATCGCTCGTTTCGCGCACCCGCGTCGAGGTTCTCTCGCGCCGAACGCGCACGGACAACGCCCGCTTCTTCGACGGCGACGTCGGCAAGGTCCCCTCCCGCTGCATCACGCAGGGGCTGGGAACGATCATGGAGGCCCGGTCCTTGCTCTTGCTCGCCTTCGGCGCTCAGAAAGCCGAAGCCGTGCGCCAGCTGATCGAGGGCGCTATCAGCGCGAAATGGCCCGCGACCGTCGCCCAGATGCATCCCGACCTCACCGTTTTCGTCGACGCCGAAGCCGCGGAACTCCTCGAATACGCAGACCTCTATCGCGAACGTTGGAGCCTGGCGTGACCGCCGGCCAAAGGCAGGCCGACGCCGTCGCAGGGGCAGGCCGCGTCGCCGTCGGCACTGGCGAGCCCGGCGTCGCGGTCGAAGCCATCGAGCCCGACGCGGTCGTCTCAGGCACGGTTTACGACGGCTATGGAAGGGAGGTCGGCGGCGGGCTCGTGCTCGAGGGCGGAGTCCTCGCCCGCGTGCTGCCGCGCGGCTATTCCGGCGAGGCCGACGTCTCAGGGGCCTTCATCGCGCCGGGGCTCGTCGACGTCCACTGCCACGGCGGAGGCGGCGCGTCCTTCCCCGACGACGTCGATCCCCGCTCGATACGCAAGGCGATCGAGGCCCACCGCGCTTCGGGGACGACGGCGCTTCTCGCCTCCCTCGTCTCGATGGCCGATCCCCTGCCGGCGATCCGGGCGCTCCTCCCCTTCTGCGAATCGGGCGACCTGGCCGGAATCCACATGGAGGGCCCGTACGTCTCTCCCCACAAGGCCGGCGCCCAGAATCCGGCAGCCATCCGCGGCGCCGACCCCGAAGAGCTCACGTCGTGGCTCGAGGAGGGCAAGGGCTTCGTCAAGACGATGACGATCGCCCCGGAGGCCGATCACGCCATGGAGGCCGTCCGGATCCTGCTCGCCCACGGCGCCAAGCCCTCCTGGGGGCACACCGCCGCAAGCGGCGAAACCGCGGCACAAGCCCTCGAAGCCACGTTGCGCTGCGCGGCCGAACTCGGCTTTGAGGGCGTGCCGCAGACGGTCACGCACCTGTTCAATGCGATGCCGCCGATCGACCATCGCGAACCCGGCCCGGTCAGGGAGTTTCTGGCGGCCGCCAGGGAAGGCGGCGCGATCGTGGAAACCATCGGCGACGGCGTCCATTTGGCCCCCGCCCTCGTCGAAGACGTGCACGGATGGGTGCGCGGAAACGCAGCGTTCGTCACGGATGCCATGGCCGCAGCCGGCATGCCCGAAGGGCGGTACGCCCTCGGGGGCCTCGACGTCGACGTGCGCGAGGGCGCGGCGCGGCTCGCGGGGAAGCAGACGATCGCCGGGGGCTGCTCCCGGCTGAGCGACCAGCTCGCGCTGTTCGCCCGGCGGGGCGCCCTCCCGTTCGGGCAGATCGTGCGCGCCTGCGTCGCCGCTCCCGCAAAGGCGGCCTCCATCGAGGGGGCGAAGGGCGTCACGCTCGATTTCGAGCTGGGCAAGCGGCCCAATTTCGTCGTCTTCGACCGCAGCTTCTCCCCCGTGCGCGTCGTCAGGGAGTGATCCGGTCCGCGATGCGCTCGGCCTCAGCCCGCGCGAACGCCGCCCAGCCTTCCGCGCGGACGCGCCGCGCCCGATTTGAGTCTCCGGCATAAGGCGGGCCCCTGCGCCTCGGCCGGGCCAGCTGACCGGCCGACTCGGCCTGGCGGGAGCGAGCCGGCGTTTCAGTCGATCTCGACGCGGAGTTTCAGGATTCGGCCGACGTCGTCCATTTCGGCGACGTCGCAACCGGACAGGGCGAAGACCTCGTCCGACGATCTGCGCCCTGCAACCGCCCAGCGGGCAAAGTGCTGCCCGTCCGGCTGCACTCTCGCCTTCCACACGTGGCGCAATTCGACGTTGCGATCAAAAAATTCGCGGTAGAAAGCCCTGACGGCGTCGATCCCTTCGACGACGGCGCCGCCGCGCCCGGGAAAAATCTGCGCCTGAGGGCTGAAGAGCGATACGAGCTCCTCGAAGTCTTCCGGCGCCTCGCCGGCCGTGTCCGAGAGGGCAAAATACCTGTCAAGCACAGTCTCGCCCTCGACGGCGCCGCCGCAAGCGCCGGCAACGCGGACAGCGTCCGCCGCGCAGCCATCGGCCTCGGCATCCGAACCTGACGTTTTGCCGACGACTTCCCTTGCGTTTTCAGTCATTTCTCTCCGCCTTTCGCGTGATTTCCGACCGGCGGCCCCGACGAACTCCTCCCGGCCGATCCGATGATACCTCGGGGTTGGGCGCACCCGGCGTTCCGCAGGAGGCTCCCACGGTGTGGGACGGCCCATGGGCATGCCGCCTCAACGCCTATAAGCTATCGATGTGAAGTCCCTGTACGCATTGAAGTATTGGTATACCAGACGCCTCGGGTTCGTCGTCTCCGCGTCTGTCCGCCGCGGAATCTCGCCGGATTTCTGGACGGCGGTCGGAGTGGCGGCCGCGGCGCTCGGAGCGTGGGCGATCGTCGAAGGCTGGTGGCTCGCCGCCTTCGTCTTCCTGGCGGCCAGACTCGGAGGGGCGAATCTCGACGGCGCAGTGGCCCGCGCACGCGGCGTCTCCCGCCCTTTCGGCTTCGTCCTCAACGAGATCGGCGACCGTTTTTCCGACTTTCTCATCATGGCGGGCTTGGTCGGCCTGTCCGTTCGAACGGGTTCGCCGACGTCGACGACGGCGCTTCTGCTCGCAGCGACCGCGGCGGCCACCTTGCCGACGTTCGTCTCGCTCTGCGCGGCCGGAGCGGGCGCGCCGCGCCTGAACGGCGGCCCCTTCGGCAAGACGGAGAGATGCCTCACCGCCGTTCTCGCGGCGGCCTTCCCTCAGCATCTGGCCGTTTTCGGCTGGATCGTCGTCGCGGGATCCCTCGCGACCGCCGCTGTGAGGCTTGCGAAGACGCACAGGGCGCTGCGGGGAACGGCCGGGCCCGCTCCTGCGGACAGGGCGGCGCCCGCCCCTCCGCCGGACATCGCCGCGCTGGGAAGGAACGGCCACGCCGAGGAGGAAGGCGCGGCCGCCCAAAAAAGGACAGCCAGAGAAGAACGAGCCGCCGGGCAGAACGACGCGGAGGGCAGCGCGGCCGAGGCAGACGAGGCCAAGAGCGAGCGAGCTGAGAAGGAGTTCGAATGATCCAACCAACGACGCTCGGCGACTCGTTCATCGGCTGGCTCGTCGGAGGCGACAGGTCCTGGACGTTCACTGTGCCCTTCACCGGCTGGCGCTTGGAAGGGCGCGCGGTCTTCCTCGCGGTGACGGCCCTGACAATCCTGCTTCTTGCGGGAATCGGCGTCGCGCTCTCGCGCAAAAGAGAGCTCCACCGCCGGTGGACCACCTGGGCGATCATCATCCCCGCCGTCGGCATACCCATTTGGATAGGCAAGGGAACAACGGCGCTTCTCGCGGCCCTCCTCGGGCTCCAGGCGATTCGAGAGCTGGCCCGGATGACCCGCCTGCCGCGGCAGGAAACGATCCTCTTGTGCGTTCTCGCGGTCCTCTATCCCGTGACGGCCTGGCAGCGCCCGAACATGATGGCGCTCGCCCCCGTCATGGTCCTCGTGTGCGCTCTGCCCGCAGTTGTGGCCGGAGACACGGTCGACGGCGTGCGCAGGGCCACGCTGACGGGCTTCGCCTCAATCTGGATCCCCTGGTCGCTCGCGCACCTCGTCGTCTTGTGGCACGACGCCTTCCTCATCGCCTTCGCCGCTGCCGCCGCCGACGTCGCAGCCTGGACGGGAGGGACGGGCCTGAAAAGATTCGCCTGGGCGCGCCGCCCGCTGTCCCCGCTCTCGCCGAACAAAACCGTGGGCGGGCTCGTCGGGGCGCTCGCGGGCGCCGTCGTCATCCTCACGCTCCTCGGGCACATCACGCTCGGGCTCGTCGTCGCCGTCGGCGTGGGCGGCGTGCTCGGCGATCTGCTCGAGTCGATGGTCAAACGCGCGGCCGGCGTCAAGGACGCGGGCGATTGGCTGCCGGGCTTCGGCGGCCTGCTCGACCGCGTCGATTCCCTCCTGCTCGTCCTTCCCCTCGCGGCGGTGCTGGGATGAAAAGGCGTGTGCAAGTCTCTCCCGTCCACTCCGCCGTCGACGCGGCGATGAAGGGCGCCCGCGGGGACGCGATCATGTTCGCCTGGGGCATGGCCGAGGCCGTTTCCTTCCCCGTCATGGCGGAGATGAGCCAGGTCTGGCTGGGGGTCGCCCAGCCGCGGCTTCTATTCAGGCGTGCGACGGCGGTCGTTGCTGGGTCGGTCGCCGGGGTCGCGCTCACCCACGCGCTCACCCGCGCGGGAGCGCGTCCGCCCGCGCCGTGGACCCGCCCAGGAATGGAGCGCGCGACGTCGGAATACCTCGACAAAGGCGCATCCGGCTACTGGAAGCAAGCGCTCACGGGCATCCCGGTCAAGCTCTTCGCAGCCGAATCGGGCCGCCGCGGCATGCCTGCGGGCCCCGTCCTCCTCCACGCCGCCGGGGAGCGCGCGGCGCGGATGTTCGCCTTCACCGCGGCGATCCGCGTTCTCGAGGTCCCGCTCGGCCGGACGGCCCGGAGGTTCTACGGGACGTACCTCGCGGCGACGGGATTGACCTTCGGCGTCCTTCTGCGCAAAGTGATCCGCCACTGGGACGACGGAGAACGGTGACGATGGCGCCGCACGACCACGCGCACGGCTCACCCTTCGCCCCGTCCGATTCGCCGGGCGGGCAGACGCCGGACGCCCAATCGCCGGACACGCGGGGCAAAATCGCGGTCGCCTTCGCCGTCACCGCGACGATCCTCCTCGCCCAGGCGATCGGCGCCGCCCTCACGGGCAGCCTCGCGCTGCTGACCGACACGGTGCACATGGTCATCGACGCCTCGGGGCTTCTCATGGCGCTCGTAGCCGCGACGCTCGTGCGGCGGCCGCCGTCGTCCAAGCGCACGTGGGGGTATCGGCGAGCCGAAGTCCTGGCCGCGCTGGCGCAGGCGGCTGTGCTGGCCGGAGTCGGAGTCTACGTCGTAGTCGAGGCCGTCGGCCGGCTTCGCAAACCTCCCGACATGCCGTCGAAGACGCTCATCGTCTTCGGCGTCGTCGGCCTCGTCGGCAACGCCGCCTCAATGCTGGCGTTGGCTTCGGCCCGGCGGTCCAACCTCAACATGCGCGCGGCCTTCCTAGAGGTGGCCAACGACGCGCTGGGCTCTCTGAGCGTCATAGTCGCGGCGGTCGTCATCGCGACCACAGGATGGCAGCGCGCCGACGCCGTGGCCGGCCTGTTCATCGCCGCCCTCATCCTCCCGCGTGCCGTCAAGCTCATCGGGGAAGCCGGGGCGATCCTCATGGAGACCACGCCTCGCGGCTTGGACCTGGACGAGGTCCGCAGGCACATGCTCGGCCTCGACCACGTCCTGGGCGTGCACGATCTGCACGCCTCGACGGTCGCCACCGGCCTGCCAGTCATCTCCGCGCACGTCGTCGTCGGCGACGATTGCTTCCAAGACGGGCACGCGGTGGCGATACTCGAAGATCTGAGAACGTGCGTGGCCGAGCACTTCGACGTTGCGATCCGCCATTCCACGTTCCAACTGGAGACCCGTTCGGCCTCGCAGCGCGAATCGGGGATTCACGCCTGCGGCTACGTGGACGCCGCGTCAAGGAGCGCCGCGCGCACTCCCGACGGCTCCTGAAGCGTCGGCGCCGCCCCCGGCGCTGAGACCTCAGACCCCCAGGATTTCGCGGGCAATCGCAGCGGTTTGACTGGGCGTCTTGCCCACGCGCACGCCGACGGCCTCCAAGGCTTCCTTCTTGGCCGCAGCCGTTCCGGACGAGCCGGAGACGATGGCCCCCGCATGCCCCATCGTCTTTCCCTCGGGCGCGGTAAAACCAGCGACGTATGCGACGACGGGCTTCGTCACGTGCTCGGCGATGTACGCGGCGGCACGCTCTTCGGCGTCGCCCCCGATCTCGCCGATCATGACGATGAGCTCCGTGTCGGGGTCGGCCTCGAAGGCTTTGATGGCGTCGATGTGAGTGGTGCCGATGACGGGGTCGCCGCCGATGCCGATGCATGTCGTGAACCCGAGGTCGGCAAGCTCGTACATGAGCTGGTAGGTTAGCGTGCCCGATTTCGACACGAGGCCGACGCGCCCGGGCCCCGTGATGTCGGGAGGGGTGATGCCGACGTTCGACTGGCCGGGCGAGATGATCCCGGGGCAATTCGGGCCGATGAGCCTGACGCCGCGCTCGGCGGCGTACGTGTAAAACTCCGTCGCGTCCTTCACCGGCACGCCCTCGGTGATGACGACGACAAGGTCGAGTCCGGCGTCGACGGCTTCGATGACGGCGCCCAAAGTGTGCGCAGGCGGAACGAAGACGACGGAGACGTTCGCGCCCGTGGCTTCCTTCGCCTCGGCGACGGATCCGAAAACGGGGACGGAAACGGCGCCGGCCCGGCGCTCTTGTGCCCCCGGGCCGATGGGGTCGACGTCGAACTCCACGGAGGCGCCCGCCTTGCGGGGGTTGACCCCGCCGACGACGTTCGTGCCCGCGCCGAGCATCCGGCGCGTGTGCTTGCGCCCTTCGGAACCCGTCATTCCCTGGACGATGACTTTCGAATTCCTATCGAGGAAGATGGACATTGAGCCTGCTCCTTACTTCGCGTCCGACTGTTTCGCGGCCGACCCGGCGGCCAGCTGGGCTGCCTTGGCCGCCGCTCCGTCCATCGTGTCGACAAGGGTGACGAGGGGGTGATTCGCTTCGGCGAGGATCGCGCGGCCTTCGGCGACGGCATTGCCGTCGAGGCGCACGACGATCGGCTTGGAGGCTGCCTCGCCCAACGCGTCAAGGGCGGCGACGATTCCCTTCGCGACCTCGTCGCAGGCCGTGATTCCGCCGAAAACGTTGACGAACACCGAACGCACGTCCGGGTCGCCCAAAATGACGTCGAGGCCGTTGGACATGACGTTTGCGTCGGCTCCGCCTCCGATGTCGAGAAAGTTGGCCGGCCCCACGCCGTATTCCTCTCCGGCGTAGGCGACGACGTCGAGCGTGGACATGACCAGGCCCGCGCCGTTGCCGATGACTCCCACCTGGCCGTCGAGCTTGACGTAATTGAGGCCGAGCGCCTTCGCCTTGGCCTCCAGAGGGTCTTCGGCGGCCTTGTCGACGAACGCCTCGTGTCCGCTGTGGCGGAACCGCGCGTTGTCGTCGAGCGTGACCTTGCCGTCGAGGGCGACGATCTCGCCCTGCTCTGTCAAAACGAGCGGGTTGACCTCGACGAGGGTTGCGTCCTCCCCCGAGTACACGTCCCACAGCTTGAGCAGGACGGGCACGACCTTCTCGCCCGTCTCGGCGTCGAAGCCCGCGGCGCCGACGATCTCGCGCGCCTTCTCCTCGTCGATGCCGACGTTCGGATCGACGGCGACCTTGGCCAGCGCCTCCGGACGTTCCTTCGCGAGGGTTTCGATGTCCATGCCTCCCTCGACCGAGCACATGGCGAGGCATCTGCGCTCGGACCTGTCGAGCAGCGTCGAGAAGTAGAACTCTCGGGCGATGTCCGCGCCGGAGGCGACTAGCACGCGGCGGACTTCATGGCCCTTGATGTCCATTCCCAGAATTTCTTCGGCCCTGTCTGCGGCCTCCTGCGGGCTTCGGGCGAGTTTCACACCCCCGGCCTTGCCTCGGCCGCCCGTTTTGACCTGCGCTTTGACAACGACGAGGCCGCCGCCGAGCTCGCGGGCGGCCGACTCCGCCTCTTGCGGAGTCGATGCGACGATCCCCGCCAACACGGGCACTCCGTGTGCCTCGAATAGTTCGCGGGCCTGGTACTCGTAGAGATCCACGTACTGTCCTTCCGACGTCTTCGTTTCCAGACTCATCAAGTCTAGACGAGACCCCCGGCGCCTTCGAGCGCCGCAGATTATCGGCGCGCTCCCGCAGATGTGTCGATTCACACGACGGGTATCGCTACCCATACCCGCATCTTCTTGGAAACTGGCGAGTCTTCTAAATTTGGTTGATGTTCGCGTCAGAAAGCGCGAACACGGCGAATACCCACGATGAGGAGAGAACGATGAAGGTCGAACAAGCAGAAGTCACAGGCGAGACACACGAAGTGGGTGCGGACCAGATGTTCTTCTCGGCAACCGACGAGCGCGGAATCATAGGCCATTCGAACAAGGTCTTCGTCGAACTGTCGCGTTACAGCCGCGATGAGCTGATCGGAGCGCCCCACAACGTCATCCGACATCCGGCGATGCCCCGCGGGGCATTCCACGCAATGTGGGCAACGATAAAAGCCGGCCAGCCTTTTGCGGCCTATGTGCGAAACCTGGCCTCCGACGGCAGTGAGTACGACGTATTCGCCACCGTCACGCCCCTCGAAGACGGCGGCTACCTCTCGGTCAGAATACGCCCCGGCTGCGAGGACCTTTTCGGCGCCGCCCTCGCGATATACGAGAAAGCGGCAGCTTTCGAGGGAAAGCTTGAATCCGACGGGCTCACACGGCGCCAGGTCGCCTCCGAGGGGGCGGCGAAGATCCTCGAGCTGCTAGACGAGGCGGGCATGCCCTCCTACGAAGACCTTCAGAACATCGCGCTTCCCGCGGAGGTTGCGAAGCGGGAGGCCGTCGCCGACGAGTTTCCCGAGCGCCCCGAGGCCAGCGGCGCCTTGGCGCAGATGCTCTCCGACGCCAAGGGCATCACAAAGGAGCTCGACGCCTGGATGAGCCGGCAGGACGATCTGGCCGATCTGTCCGCCGCGCTTCGGTCCACGCGAGACAGCCTTCGCAAGGAGGTCGACGACGACGCGTTGTCGGCGGCCCTCGTGCAAAGCGAATCGAAGACGGAGAAACTCGCCCAGCTCCTCGAAACGTGGGGGCAGATGAAGGACCTCGTGCGCGGACCCACGGACCAGCTGGTCGACGCCCTCGCGCGACTGGACAAGATCAGCGCGCAGACCCGATTCAGGGTGGCCTTGGCTCGGCTTCACACGACCATGATGGCCAAATTCACCGCGGAGCTGATCGACGGCGGGACCGACGCCGACGTTTCGGCGGACGCCATCGCGATGCTCGGCGGCGCCCTGCGAAAGGGCCTGTCGGAGATGGAGGAGATGGCCGCGGCCCACGCCGACCTCGCTTCGGAGACCGCAGACTTCATCGTCGAAACGTCCAACCTGCTGGCGATTCCCCGCCAGGTCCTCATGCTGTGGAACCAGGAGCAGGACTCAGACGCGGAGGGCGCGTCGGACGGCTCCGACGAACTGGCCGAGGCCGTCTCCCGCCACATCGACGCGGTCGGCGAAAGCCTCGAGGAGCTCGACGGCCTGGCGCGGCGCTGCAGGGACTTCGACACCGCAATCGATTCTTCGACGCTCAAAACGCTCCTCGACGACGCCGAACAGCGGCTCTTTGCGCTCGCCTGACCAAAGCGGCCCGCGACGAAAGCTCTGGCGGCTGAAAGCCGACCAAGCGGCTTGCACCCAAAAGCTAATTGCATTAGCTTTTTGGCTATGGTCATTAGCAACATTTCCGTTCCGGGAGGAACGATCTGCGTCGAGGCTGCGGGCGAGGGGCCGCTCGTCGTCTGCTCGCCCGCAATGGGAGACAGTCGCGACGCCTTCGCCCCATTCTCGCGACGTTTGGTCGAAGCCGGATTTCGGGTCGCGAGCGCCGATCTGCGCGGCCACGGCGATTCGTCAACGGGCTTCGGCTCTTACGGCGACGAGCCGACGGCGCAGGACATGCTTGCCGTCGTGGACGAACTGGGGGGCGGGCCCGCGATCCTCGCGGGGGCGTCCATGTCCGCCGCCGCGGCCACAATCGCCGCTGGAAAAGAGCCCGAGAAAGTCTCTGGGCTCATCCTTTTCGGGCCTTTTCTGCGCGGCGCGTCGAACCCAATCGCGCAGCTCGCTTTCCGCATCGCCCTCGCCCGCCCGTGGGGACCCGCAATTTGGGGCCTTCACTCGCGCAGACTTTGGCCGGGCCTCGGCGACCAGGCTTCGGCCCGGGCCTCTCGCCTCTCTTCGATCCTCAAACGGAAAGGCCATTGGGCCGCCTTTTCGAAAACCACACGCACGGACCATTCCGTCGTCGCCCCGTGGTTCAACCGCGTGACCGCTCCCGCCCTTGTCGTCATGGGCGCCCAGGACCCCGACTGGAAGGACCCTCGGGCCGAGGCGTCGTGGGCGGCCTCGAATTTCGCACAGGGCTCCTTCGTCATGGTCGAAGGAGCCGGGCACGCGCCGATGCTCGAATCGCCCGACGCCGCCGCCCGCGAGGCGATCGCATTCGCGAACCGAATCGGCTTCGGAGGAACGCATGCCTAGCTTTGGACGAACGCATGCCTAGGGCGGGGCTCAGCGCGGAATCCGTGACGCGGGAGGCGGCTCGCATCGTCGACGCCGAGGGCTTGGGCGCCCTCTCCCTTGCCCGCCTGGCGCATTCCTTGGGCGTCGCGGCGCCCAGCCTCTACAAACACGTCGAAGGCCTCGACGACCTCGTCACAAGAATCGTGGATTTGACCGCGAACGCGTTCGCGGACGCACTGGCCGAAGCGTCCGTCGGCCGCTCGGGAAAGGACGCTTTGCAGGCGGTTGCCTCGGCGTACCGCTCCTTCGCCCACACTCATCCTGGGACCTATCCCCTGATTCAACGCTCCCCGCATCGGCGAGCCTTTCGGGGCGGAGGCGGGGCCGACGGCGCAACGAAGGCCTCCCCGTCGAGAAAAGGCGAGGCCTCAGGAAAAACTCCCCCGTCGGAAAGGGCATGCCCCTCTAAAGCGCCGTGCCCGCCGCCGACGATCGACGCTTCGGAGAGGATCGTTCAAATCGCAGACGCTGCGCTCCTCGGCTACGGCATTCCCAAGGATTCCCTGGTCGACGCCGTCAGGCTCGTCCGCTCCGCCCTTCACGGGTTTGTCGATCTGGAACTGAGCGGCGGATTCGGGGGACGCCGCTCGGCAGAGGCCAGCTTTTCGGTCGTCGTGGACTTGCTCGACGAGGCGCTTGCCCGCCTGGGCCGCGCATAGGGTCCAAAGCAGCCGCCGCCCCGCCGGCCTTGAACTTGCGAGCCCGACGTCCCGCGGGTCGAAACCCGCAAGGCCCTGAAACCCTCACGGGTCTCAGGGCCTTGCGGGCGACGAGCCGGAGCGCCGCATGCTTCGGACGTCGAAAGCCTCTCAGGCGTTCGGGAAGCCCCTCAGGCGTCCAGCTTGAAAAGCCGGTCGATGGGCGTCTGGACGGCTGCTCGAGCCCTCGTCACGGCGTCCTCGTCGGGGGCGTCGTAGAAGCACAGGCACTTGGCGGTGTCCTCCCGGACGTACGTCCGCAGGAAGGAGACCTCGGGAACCTCCGCGTACTTCGGGGAATTGGCCTTCTTCCGCGCAAGGTACTGGTCCATCGTGATCTCGGCGGGAATGTCCCATTCGACGAGGTAGTCGGCGTGGGCCTTCAACTTCTTGATGTCGTCAAGCTCGGCGCCCACGAGCCGGACCTCGTCGGGGCCGGCGATTTCGGCAACGCCTTCGACCGCCTTGACGACGGGCGAGGCGAACCGCGGCGAATCCGCCTCGACGATGACGAAGACGATCCGGTGGTCGGACGTCACCTGCGTCTCGATGAGTTCGCCGTCGCTCGAGCCGACGGCGGAAACGACTTTCTCAATGAGGGCGCCGACGGATTCCTTGGTGGCTTCGGCAGGCTTGAGTTCGATTAGGTACAGCGGCAACGTGCCCCTCCTTCTTTGTGCCCGTCAGGGCTTGTTCAGACATTGGAAACTTAATCGACCGTCGCCGCACGTGTCCACCGCTGCCGCCAAATTGCCCGCTTGGAGAACACGCGCGTCGTCTTCGTCACCGCCGATTTGCCCGCACCGGCCCCTTCCCGTGCGACGTTAGACATGCGGCCCCGGCCTGCCGCATCCTCCGCGGCGCGGCAGGCGGCCAAACCCCCTTTCCGCCTCGCGCCCCGCAGGCTCGCCGCGGCGTCCGAGCGCTCCACGGCGCACAGCGCGACGCCCGGAAATCGTGCGCTTCGGCACTGTCCGCGCCGAGGCTTCGGGCGTACCATGAAGCCTATGAGCATGCTTTTCTCCCCGACGCCATTCCGCAACACGACAGCTCGCAATCGCCTGTGGCTCGCCCCGATGTGCACCTACTCGGCCGTTCGGGAAGACGGGCACGCAACCGATTGGCATACGTTGCATTACGGCTCTCGCGCCGTCGGCGGATTCGGCACGATCATCGTCGAGGCAACGGCGGTTTCGCCCGAGGGCCGCATCTCGCCGCGCGACCTCGGCCTGTGGGACGACGGGCAAATCGAGAGTTTCTCCAAATTGGTCAAGGCCGTTCACACTGAGGGAGCCCTCTGCGGAGTCCAAATCGCCCACGCCGGCCGAAAGGCAGGCACCTCTCCCGCGCTTCGGGGCTACGCCCACGCCTTCGAGGGCACGCAGGACGGCTGGACTCTCGTCGCCCCCAGCCCGATCGCCTTTCCCGGCTTGGACAAGCCGTCCGAACTCGACGCGGCAAGCATCGACGCGCTCGTCGAAGCCTTTGCCCAAGCGGCGCGCCGAGCGGTTGCGGCGGGCGTCGACGTCGTCGAAGTGCACGGCGCCCACGGATATCTCATTCACGAATTCCTTTCCCCGCTGTCGAACGTCCGCACCGACGAATACGGCGGCAGCGAGGAGAATCGGCGACGGTTCCTCATTCGCATAGTCGACGCCGTCCGATCGGCGATCGGCGACAAGGTCCTGTGCGTCCGCCTGTCCGCAGCCGACTGGATCGACGGCGGGATCGACTCCGAGGCAACATGCCGCACCGCTGAAGCTCTCGTCGCCCACGGCGTCGATGTCCTCCACGTTTCTTCGGGGGGCCTCCTTCCCGCCGAAATCCCGGTGGGGCCCGGATACCAGTTGCCGCTGGCCGCTGACGTCAAACGGGCGGTCTCGGGGAGCCAGGCGAAGGTCGTGGGCGTCGGACTCATTTCCAGCGGGGAGCAGGCGGAGCAGGCTCTCGTGACGGGCCGGTGCGACGCCGTGGCAATCGGGCGCGTGGCTCTGACCGACCCCTATGCTCCTCTGCGCTGGGCCAACCGGCTCGCGGACGCCGACTCGGTGACGCCCGCGCAGTATTGGCGCGGGATCTGGGCCTGAGTCTCGAAAGCCGTTTTGCAAGCCGGTTGGGCCTAAACCTCTTCCGGCGGCGCTTTCGCCCTGGCTGTGAGGCCTTGACGAGAGCTAGGCAAGGAAAATTGAGCTTTCGCCCCGGGCATTCGCTTCCTGAACCAATGAAACCGACCCGTGCGCCTTGTTCCACCAGGAACCGTTTGAGAGGAAGAAGACTGGCTCCTCCCCTAGATCCGCGCCTGGCGCCAACCGTCTCGGACTAAGCGACGTTGTAGGCTGAAATGCAAGAATAAAGAACACACGATTCGACGAGCACAGCCAATCGGCATAAGGAGAACGCCCATGTCACACAAGAACCCCGTCACGCCCGCCGATTCCCAGCCCCGCTCGATCGTCGAGGCTTACCATCGCGCTTGGACCGGCGGCGACGTCAAAGCTGCCATGGCGTTCGTCGCCGACGACGTCGCCTGCCGCGCTCCCGGCGTCGATCTTCACGGCAAAAGCGAATACGAGCAGTTCATTGGCGGTTTCGCACCGCGACTCACGGGGCTCATCGACATTGCGAGTTTCGCAGACGGGAACCGGGTCGCACTGTTTTACTGCCCGCAGACCGCCGTGGCCGATGCCGCACCCGTGGCTGAGTGCTTCACCGTCGAAGGGGGAAAGATCGTCGACAGCGTGCTGATTTTCGACCGGCTTTCCTTCGCCCCTCCGCAGACAAAGCGTAGTCCCGTGCCAAGCGGCGGCTCCAAAGACGGCATGCGTGCAAGCGGCGACTCCAAGGACGGCAGGTTTGAAAGCCCCGCGTCTAAAGATGCGGGGCAAAGAGACCTCCTCGTCGCCCGCCTTCGCGGTCTTCTTGCCGACGAGCCTGCGGTCCGCGAGGTCTCGATGTTCGGCGGTCGGGCTTTCATGGTCAATGAGAAAATGGCGGTCCACGCGTCCAAGGACGGAGATCTCCTCGTCCGCGTCGACGTCGCCGACGACGCGAAATTCAGCAAGGTCCCGGGAGCGTCGCCCGCCGAGATCAGCCCGGGGCGAGCCATGGGAGCGGGATGGATTCGCGCATCTGCGGCGTCCGTCGCCGACGACGAGCAGTTGCGCTTCTGGCTCGACGCAGCCTTGGCCTACAACCGTGCTCTCACGGGCAAACGCAGATAAAGAGGAGCCCTAAAGCTCTGCTTAGGCCCGCAGAAAGAAGCGGCAGCCGTTGAGGCACTGGCAGGCGGCAAACGCGGCTGGCGAAACGCACGCGGAAGCAACAAGCGCGGCAGGCAAGACACACGCGAAAGGGCCGCAGGCCTCAGATCTTCTCCAGCGGTGCGAAGCGCAAAGCCAGGCGCTTGGTTTGGCCGCTGGAGAAAGTCACCCTGGCTGTCGTATTCCGCCCAGCCCCCTCGAAGGCGACGATTTTGCCGCGGCCAAAGCTCTTGTGCACAACCGAATCGCCGACGGCCAGGCCATGGGTGTCAGGAACCGACGGCCCTGCATTCTGCCCCGCCCCGCCGGTCGCGCCGAGGCCCGAGGAGCCTGCCGCCGCGTCGAAGCCCAGGGGTTCGCCGGCGCTCACCGAAGCGTCAGCCGCCCCCGGCCGGTTCGCACCCCGCGCCGCCCCGCCGCTTTTCCGGCTCGCCGCATCGACGCCGAGCTTTCCCGGCACGAAGCCCTTGCCGGAGCCGACGACGGGGCCGTCGTCCAGCTCGTCGCCGTAGCCTCCGCCGAAGCTTTCGGATCGACGCCTTCCGCCGCTCCCCCACGTTCCGGACCACCCGCCCGTTCGGCGCACGGCGTCGGCGCTTGACTCGGATCGCCTCCAGTCGATGAGAGACTCAGGAATCTCCTCGATGAAGCGCGAGGGAGGAAACTCCTGGGGCGCGCCCCACGAGGCGCGAGTAGCGGCCCTCGTGATGTAAAGCCGCTGACGCGCCCGGGTCACCGCCACGTAGGCGAGGCGGCGTTCCTCTGCCAGTTCGGCGGGGTCGATGAGCGAGCGCATATGCGGGAAAGTCCCGTCTTCCAGGCCCGTGACGAAGACGACCGGGAATTCCAGCCCCTTCGCGGTGTGCACGGTCATGAGCGTTGCCTCGCCCTCGTCGCCGTCGGCAAGCTGATCGGCGTCGGAGACAAGCGAGACCTGGTCGAGCCAATCCGCCAGCGTCGCGTCGGGATTGGCCTTGTGGAAGTCGACGGCGACGGAATGCAGTTCCGCGAGGTTCTCCAAGCGGGACTCGTCCTGCGGGTCGTCGCTCGAGCGAAGCATCTCGAGATAGCCCGACTCCTCCATCGCGAAATCGAGGATCGCATCGGGCGCCGCCCCCGCCTCTGCCATTTCGCGCCCGCTTTCGAGCATGGAGACGAAGCCCGCCATCGTCGCAGACGCCTTCTTCCCTATCCCCGAAACCGGGCCGCGTTCGGGATGCGGGTCGCCGACGTCGCAAAGCGCCGCCCCGAAGGACACGTCCCATCGCGCTGCGTGCATGGCCACCGCCTCCTCGGATTTCGCCCCCAGCCCCCTCTTGGGCATGTTGAGAATGCGCCGGATGGAGACGGTGTCGTCGCGGTTGACGATCGCGTGGAGGTAGGCCAAGGCGTCCTTGATTTCGCGCCGCTCGTAGAAACGCGTTCCGCCGATGACCCTGTAGGGGATCCCCGATCGAACGAACATGTCCTCAACAGCCCGCGACTGGGCGTTCGTCCGGTAGAAAACAGCCACGTCGCCGTATGAAATCCCGGCGTCGTCGCGCAGCCTGTCGATTTCCGACACGATAAATGCGCTTTCGTCGGCCTCAGAGTCCGCGACGTAGCCGACGATCTTCTCGCCGTCGCCGCGGTCGGTCCACAGGCGCTTTGGGCGGCGCCCGCTGTTGTTGGCGATGATGCCGTTCGCGGCCGAGAGGATCGACTGGGTCGAACGGTAGTTCTGCTCGAGGAGTATCGTGCGCGCCTCGGGAAAGTCCTTCTCAAAGTCCTCGATGTTGCGGATCGTCGCTCCGCGGAAGGCGTAGATCGACTGATCGGCGTCTCCCACGACGGTCAGCTCGCCGTGGTTGTCGTCTTCTGCCGTTCCCGTGAGCGCCCGGACCAACTCGTACTGCGCTCGGTTGGTGTCCTGGTACTCGTCGACGAGTATGTGCCGAAAGCGCCGCCTGTAATGGTCGGCGACGTCGGGATGGGAACGCAGCACATCGACCGTGGACATGATGAGGTCGTCGAAGTCCATTGCATTGGCCTGCCTGAGGCGGCTCTGGTAGGCGGCGTAGGCGTGGGCAAGCACCTGGGAATCTTGGTCCGCTGCGTCGGCCGCAGCCTGCTCGGGCGTGACGAGGTCGTTCTTCAGGTCTGAGACTCGGCGCGAAAGGCCTTTGGGCGGGTGCGCCCGAATGTCGATGTTTTCCTCGCGGCACACAAGCTTCATGAGGCGCTGGGCATCCTGCGCGTCGTAGATCGTGAAAGTGGAGCGCATGCCCAATGCGTCGTGCTCGGAACGAAGAATGCGGACGCAGGCAGAGTGGAAGGTCGAAACCCACATCGTGCGTATCGCGCTCCCGCCCAATGCGGACGCGAGCCTCTCGCGCATTTCCCTGGCCGCTTTGTTCGTGAACGTGATGGCCAAGATCTGCCCCGGAGCCGCTCGCCCCGAGGCGATGAGATATCCGATGCGGGAGGTGAGGACGCGCGTCTTCCCAGATCCCGCACCCGCAACCACCAGCAAAGGAGTCCCGGAATGCGTCACCGCCTCCAGCTGCTGCGGATTGAGCCCGGCGACGATTCTCTGCACGCGCGAGTCCCCCGCTGCGCGAGAAGCGAAATCCGATTCGGCTGCAATACGGCCGACAAGGCTCCCACCGGAAGCGTCGCATCCGAGCGATTCGTCAGCGCGGCCGTCGAACGGTTCGCCGCCGTCGATCGCTCCCCAGCCCCTGCCCAAATTCTGATCCGCTCCGGCGCTCTGATCCGCTCCGGCATTGCGACTTTCCCCGGAATTCTGAGCGATTCGCGCGCGGAGGCGCTCCATAGTGGCGAGATAGGCGGCGTCGCGTCCGCCCGAAGAAGAACTGTTGCGCATAACCCCTCAAGCCTACGTCAGAACGCCGACCGAATGCTGAAGCGCAAACTTCCACACTTCCAAACCGAACATTTTTACGATATAATTCAGTTTGTAAATTATGCAATAAACCACAAACAACCAGAAAAAGTACAAAGAACCGAACATATTGAAAACACCCCGGCAAGTCGCCAATAATCAAGCGGACTTCCGACAACCAATCAACTTGCAAACAATACAAAACGAACACAAAAAGGAGCATCCATGGCAAACGAGAAAACAGCGCTGGTCGTCATCGACATGCAAAAAGCCGTACTCGAAGCGTCGGCCCACAGCGAAAAAATCCTCGCCAACGTCGTTGCATTGGTCGAGAAGGCGCGAGCGGAAGGCGTCCCGGTCGTCTGGGTTCAGCACGAAAGCGAGGGAATTCCCCGCAACACCCCGGGATGGCAGTACGTCGACGAGCTTGTTCCCGCGCCGGAAGAACCGCTCGTTCCCAAAACGTATGCCGACGCCTTCGCCGAAACCGAACTCAAAGGCGTTCTCGAAGGCCTCGGCGCAAAGCACTTTTATCTCTGCGGCGCAATGACGGACGCGTGCATCCGCTCCACCCTTTTCGGCGGAGTCTACCGAGGCTATGACGTGACACTCGTGGCGGACGCGCACACCACCGCAGACAGGGATGAATTCGGATACACAGCAGATCAAGCCGTCGCCATAGTCAATATGATGGCAAACTATACGGTTCTGCCCGATGCGCACACCGACGTCACGACTACGGCGAGTTTCCCCGTCCGAAGCGCCGTCTGACACGCGGCCGCTCGGGCGTGCAGACACCCCGACATACGGCCTATCTGACGCGCTCCGCAGCAGCCGATGACCGGAAATGCGGCTGCTGCGGAACGCTCCAGCGTGAACTTCTGTTTTCTTTCAGTCTTCGACTCCGACGACGACGTTCGAGGCCTTGATGACCGCGTAGGCTTCAACACCTTCTTCGAGCCCCAGTTCCTCGATCGACGCATTCGTGATCGAGGACGTTATGACGATCCCCGGCGCGACTTGGATCTTGATGACGCCATTCACGGCGCCTTTTTCAACCGAAACGACGGTTCCTTTGATCTGATTGCGTGCTGAAAGTTTCATGTGTTTCTCCTATTGGCGGCGGATCTGGCGTGATCCGCGTCTTTCCGCTGCGTTGCCTTTTCCTCCGAGCTGCCGCAGCGTCGGAAAGACGCGAGGAATCACGGACACATCGCGGACTTCGCGCGCCGACTGGCCTGCGCCGAAAGCGTTTCGTGCAAAAACCCGGTCTGACCGTTCAGTAGACGGTCAGACCGTGCGATCGGAAGATCTCACGCGTGCGCTCGATCAGCTCCTTGCCCGGCGGCTGAGTGTCGTTCAGCTCGTACTTCAGTCCCAGCGTCTTCCACTTGTCCCGTCCCATCTGATGGAACGGCAAGACTTCGACGCGGCTGACGTTTGGCCACTTCTCGACGATCTGCGCCACGGCCTCGACGTTCTCCTCCGAATCCGTCAGCCCGGGCACGAGCACGAACCGAATCCACGTTTCGATGCCGCGCTCGGCCAGACGATCGCCGAAATCGATCGTCGGCTGGAGGTCGCCGCTCGTGACTTTCTTGTACAGCTCGGGAATTCCGGCCTTGACGTCCAAGAGCACGAGATCGATGTTGTCGAGCATCGCCTCTGTGACATTTCGTCCGAGGAAGCCAGACGTATCGACGCACGTGTGAACTCCGAGTTCCTTCGCCCCCTCCAAAAGCTTCGCGACGAAACGCGGCTGCATCATCGCCTCGCCGCCGGAGATCGTGATTCCCCCGCCGGAGGCGTTGAGGGTCTTCCTGTAGCGTTTGATCCGCCTGAGGAGGTCGTCGACTTCCACGGGCTCGCCGTCGCGCATCTGGAAGGTGTCGGGGTTGTGGCAGTAGAGACACCGCAACCCGCATCCGGCCAAGAAAATCGTCATGCGGATGCCCGGACCGTCGACGGCGGTCACGAGCTCCCAGGAATGGAGAGAGCCGAGGGTTCCCTCCCTCATCCGGCGCAGCCTGTCGGCATGCTCCAGATCCGTCATCTCGATCAGACCGGCTGTGCCGTTTCCCTTAACGCGGGCCGCCGGGGCCAGAAAGTCCTGGTCCCCGGCGGCGTTCGCAACCAGCGAGTTCAGAATGGCCTCACTTGCCGGCATGGAACGTGCGCGAGAGCACGTCAAGCTGCTGCTCGCGCGTCAAGCGGACGAAGTTGACGGCGTAACCGGAGACGCGAACCGTCAGGTTCGGGTACTTCTCGGGGTGCTCCATCGCGTCCTCGAGGGTGTCGCGATTGAGCACGTTGATGTTGGCGTGGTACAGGCCGGCGATGCCGCCCTTGGCCTCACGGGCCGCCTTCATTGAGGCAAGTCGCTCGTCGTAAGTCTTGGTCGCCATGTTTCGGCTCCTTCTCTATGTTTGCTCGGGATTGGTGTTCCCGAATGTGTGTTTGTTTGGGTTAGGAGAGGAAGGAATCCTCGGGGATGAAGCCTCCGTCGAGAACCTGGACGAGGTTTTCGACCTGCTCATCCTTGTCGCGGCCAAGGCCGGACGGGGTAATTGTGTTCGTCAGGGAAATGCCGTCGAGCGCGTCCTCATAGTCGAGCTTTCCGACGGAAAGCATCGAGGCGAGCATGCCGTGGGTGTCAGCGCCATTCTCGGGATTGGCGCCGGGGCTGAACGGCGTGCCCTTGCGGTGGCCGGACGGGAAGCTGCCCGTGGCCTTGCCGTAGACGACGTTCGACGTGATCGTCAGGACCGACTGTGTCGGAATGGCGTCGCGATAAAGCGGAATGGCCTTGATCTTGTCCATGACCGTGTGGACCACCGTCGCCGCAATGTCGTCGGCGCGGTCGTCGTCGTTGCCGTAACGCGGGAAATCGCCCACGGTCTCGTAATCGACGACGAGGCCCGTCTCATCGCGAACAGGGGTGACCTTCGCGTACTTGATGGCCGAAAGCGAGTCGGCGACGATGGAAAGGCCGGCGATGCCGCATCCCATCGTGCGCACGATGTCGGAATCGTGCAGCGCCATCTCGATGGACTCATAAGCGTAGCGGTCGTGGCAGTAGTGAATGATGTTGAGGGCCTCAACGTACGTGCCGACCACCCAGTCGAGCATCTCTTCGTACTTGTGCCACACGTCGTCGAATTCGAGCGGGCCGTCGCCTTGGACGGGCTCGAATCCCTCGACGATCTGCTTGCCCGACATTTCGTCGCGCCCGCCGTTGATGGCGTACAGAAGCGCCTTCGCGGCGTTGACTCGGGCGCCGAAGAGCTGCATCTGCTTGCCGACCCTCATTGGAGAGACGCAGCAGGCGATGGCGGCGTCGTCGCCCCAGCGGTCGCGGATTTGGGGATCCGACTCGTACTGGATCGACGACGTCTCGATCGAAATCGCGGCGCAGAAATCTTTGTACCCGTCGGGAAGGGCGGGATCCCAGAAGATCGTGATGTTGGGCTCGGGCGCAGGGCCGAGGTTCCTCAGCGTCTGAAGCAGCCGGAAGGCCGTCTTCGTCACAAGCGTGCGGCCGTCCTCGCCGAAGCCCGCGTCGGACCACGTGGCCCAGTAGGGGTCGCCGGAAAAGATCTGGTCGTAGTCGATGGTGCGAAGGAAGCGGACGATGCGCAGCTTGATGACGATGGCGTCGATCATCTCCTGAGCGTCCGTCTCGGTGATGAGCCCGGCCTTGAGGTCGCGCTCAAAATAAATGTCAAGGAAGGCGGAGAGGCGGCCGATCGACATTGCGGCGCCGTCCTGGCTCTTGACGGAGGCAAGGTAGGCAAAGTAGGTCCACTGAACGGCTTCTTTGGCGTTCTTGGCGGGCCCCGAGATGTCGAAGCCATAAGCCGCGGCCATCGCCTTGAGCTTTTTGAGCGCCTTGATCTGCTCGGCGTGCTCCTCGCGGTAGCGTCCCCAGTGCTCGGAGAACGGCGCATCGGCAACGGAGTCCTTGGCGGCCTGCTTTTGCTCGATGAGACGGTCCACGCCGTAGAGGGCCACGCGCCGGTAGTCGCCGATAATGCGGCCGCGGCCGTAGGCGTCGGGCAAACCGGTGATTACGTGGGAAGAGCGGGCGGCGCGAATGCGCGGGGTGTAGATGTCGAAGACGGCGTCGTTGTGCGTCTTGCGGTACCTGGTGAAGATCTCCTTGACCTCGGGGTCAGGCTCTTTGCCAGCCTCCTTGATGGCGGTCTCGACCATGCGCCAACCGCCGTTGGGCATCATCGCACGCTTGAGCGGCACGTCGGTTTGAAGGCCGACGCAGACGTCGTCGTCCTCGCTGATGTAGCCCGCGGGGAAGGCGTCGATGTCGGCCGGGATCTTAGTGTCGACGTCGTAGACGCGGCGCTTGCGCTCTTCGGACAGGTACTCCTTTTCAAGAGTGTTCCACACGCGGAGAGTCTTCTCGGTTGGGCCCGCGAGGAAGGAGGCGTCGCCTTCGTACGGGGTGTAGTTCTTTTGGATGAAGTCGCGGACATCGATGGTCTCAGTCCAGTTGCCGGGGACGAAACCCTTCCATGCCTCGGTGTCGACGGCGGTGTCGGTTCCCATAATCCTCTTCTTCTCTTGATTGGAGCCAGCGGATGCCTCTAATTTTGCCCCGCGAATGAGCACGTGACCACTCGGATATGGTGACCGTGTCCACACACGCTGAACAAGACGGACTTCTCCGCGGTATAAAGCGAAAAACTACCGGTGTGACTTTTATCCAACACGACATGCGACTTTAGTCCTTTCAGGGTTTCGATTCCCTTCCCTGGTCGCAATCCCATCCACGGCAAAACGTCCTAGTGTGAGGCCCGTCAGCCTTTCCGTCTTTCGAATCCAAGCGTTTGACGCGGATCGCGGAACGCCGTGAACGGAACGCAGAACGCTCGCAGAGCTGCGGAGCCCCTTGCAACGAGGCGCGAATCCTCGTTCATAGGGATAGAGGGCGCCGCTGTAAACGATGTCGCACCTTCTGTCTTGTGTCTCCCTTCCGTCTTGGGCCTCTCCTCTCTGCATCTCGATGCAGGAACTCCCCTCCTCGCGCCTGAAGACGGCTGGGAAAGCACTTGCCCGCGAGCATCCCCGTCCAAAGCCGCATTCCCGGATCCGTCGTTTCGACGCTTGGTCGCGCGTTCAACGTGCTCGCGGGCCAGGGGAACAACCGCCCGCCCCGACTGAGGCGCCCCCTTCACGGCGTCGAACCCCTCGCGCTTCAAAAACACCGAAGCACAGAAACTCCGATCGCGAGGACGGCGAAACGAGGCGAAGGGGGCCAGGCGCCGCACCCGCTTCGAGGGCAAAAAGGCGTTGCACCTGTTTGCCGAGGCGTCGAGGCGCAGTCGCCGCTTCGGGCGCCGTCGGCCTTAAGCGCCGACAAATCTACGCGTTCTTCACCTTTTCCCAATCGGCCTCGAATTTTGCCAGGCCCTCGGCCGTCAGCGGATGCTTGACGCAATTCTTCAAAGCGCCGAAGGGCACCGTGGCGATGTCCGCGCCCATGAGCGCCGCGGCCGTGACGTGGTACGGGCTGCGTATGGAAGCCGCGATGATTTCACATTCGTGGCCGAAGTCGTAGTTGTGGATGCAGCGAACGATCTCCTCAAGGCTCGCGACTCCGTCGGAGCCGATGTCATCGACCCGTCCGACAAACGGGCTGATGTACCGAGCGCCCGCCCGAGCCGCGAGAAGCGCCTGCGGGGCCGAGAAAACGAGCGTCATATTCACCGCAACGCCTTCTTCGGCTAGCGTCTTCGTCGCCGCCAGGCTCTCGGCGCCGATCGGCAGCTTGACGACGATGTTGGGAGCGAGTCCTGCCAGTCTCCTGCCTTCCTCGACCATTCCCTGCGTCGTCGTCGCCGTCGACTCCGCAGAAACGGGCAGACCCTCGCAAATCTCGCATATTTTCACCATGTGCTGCTCGAAGTCGGCCAGTTTTCCACCCGTCTTCGCGTACAGGCTGGGGTTGGTGGTCACGCCTGACAGAGCGCCCCAGCTCATCGCCTCCCGGATGTCGTTTAGGTCGGCGGTGTCTATAAAGAACTTCATTCGAGTTTCCTCGTCTTCCTCGGGCGTCGCTGCCCGATCGATGTCGCGAACGCACGGCCGTCGTGCATCGCGTGAGAATGGGACGCACCCGGGAAAAGTCCGAGCCGCCCCTCTATATTATGCGCCGGGTTTCGCACTGAAGGCCAAGCGGCCGTTGCCCTCGCGCACGAGCATCATGATGTTGGCGGAGCTTGCCCCGGCGGCATCCGCAGACCGTCGAAGGCCGCCGGGCGGCCGCATCACCAGACCTTGACGGTGCGCGAATAGACGACGTCCCCCGCCTCGTCCTTTCCGACGACGGTGATGGCCCGCGCAACGCGGCTGGGGCCGTCCTGGTCGTATTCCAAGTCGCAAGCGTATCGCGACACCCGGCCGCTGCGCTCAAGCTGTTCCACCTCCGCGTCGCACCTGGCCTTCTCCTTGGCGGCCTCGGGCGTCGCGTAGACGGCGTTCAACGGATCTTCAAGCCCTCCTCGCTGAGGAGGCACGAGCAGAACGCGGGCTAAAACACCCTGCTTCACCAACGACTCGGCCTCGTCAGGAGAATCGACTGTGGCAAAGTCCACGCTGGTTTTCTTTTTGCGGCTGAAGAGTCCCAAAATAAGAGCCTTTCATAAGATTATAGGAACATGCTCCAGTCTAGTTTACCGCCATCCGGAATGAGAACTCGAGGCACAACTCAGATTCTGGGGCGAGCGAACGGGACGCAGACACGCCGCCTTCCGACGGCGAGAGGCACGAGCGCCGTCGGCCTGCGCCCCTTCTTTCACTCCCACTCGATCGTGCCCGGGGGCTTGGACGTGCAGTCGAGCACCACTCTGTTGACCTCGGGAACGGAATTCGTGATGCGTGTGGAGATGCGGGCCAGAACGTCGTAAGGAAGGCGCGTCCAATCGGCAGTCATCGCATCCTCGGAGGAAACGGGCCGCAAAACGATCGGGTGTCCGTAGGTTCGCCCGTCTCCCTGGACGCCCACGGAGCGCACGTCGGCCAGCAAGACGACGGGGCACTGCCAGATTTCTTCGTCCAGCCCGGCGGCCGTCAGTTCATCGCGCACGATGAGGTCTGCGGCCCGCAACGTCTCCAAACGCTCACGCGTAACCTCTCCGACGATGCGGATTCCAAGGCCCGGCCCGGGGAAGGGCTGGCGCGCCACGATCTTTTCGGGTACGCCCAGTTCGCGGCCCACCGCGCGGACTTCGTCCTTGAACAGCGCACGAAGGGGCTCGATCAGTTCGAAGGCCATGTCCTCGGGAAGCCCTCCCACATTGTGGTGGCTCTTGATGTTTGCGGCCCCTTCCCCGCCGCCGGACTCGACGACGTCGGGATAGAGGGTCCCTTGGACGAGGAACTTGACCTCGCCTCCTTCGGCGCCGATATCGGCGATCAATCGGGCCTGGGCGGCCTCGAAGGAACGGATGAACTCGCGCCCGATGATCTTTCGCTTGGCCTCGGGATCGCTGACCCCGTTCAAGGCGTCCAAAAAACGCTGAGACTCGTCGACGGCAACGACGCGAATGCCCATTCCCTCCGCGTAATCGCGCTCAACCTGCTCGCGCTCCCCGGCGCGGAGCAGGCCGTGATCGATGAAAAAGCACGTGAGTTGATCGCCCACGGCGGCGTGGACGAGGGCTGCGGCCACGGACGAATCGACGCCTCCTGACAGCGCGCATATGACCTGGGCCCCGCCGACGCGCCGCCTTATCGCCTCGACCTGTTCGTCGACGATGTTGCCCGGCGTCCATACGGGCTTGAGCCCCGCGCCTTCGTAAAGGAAATTCTCAAGGGCGGCCTGTCCGAAGGCCGAATGCCCCACCTCTGGGTGCCATTGCAGGCCGAACAGCTTGCGGTCGCGGTTCTCGAAGGCCGCGACGGGGGTTTGCGAGGTCGAGGCCGTGACCTCAAATCCTTCGGGAGCCGCCTGGACGGCGTCGCCGTGGCTCATCCACACGACCTGGTCGGCCGGGGTTCCGCCGAAAAGGCAGGAGCCTTCGGCCACACTCGCCTCGGTGTGCCCGTACTCGCGGGTCCCCGTCCGGCCCACCGTTCCCCCGAGGGCCTGCGCCATAGCCTGGAAGCCGTAGCAGATGCCGAGGACCGGCACCCCGGAGTCGAAAATCGCCGGATCGAGCGAAGGCGCCCCTTCCTCGTAAACGGACGAGGGGCCGCCCGAAAGGACGATCGCCGCAGGATCTTTGGCGAGCATGTCGGCCGCGCTGGCCGTGTGGGGAACGATTTCAGAATAGACGTTGGCTTCGCGCACTCGCCGCGCGATGAGCTGGGCATACTGCGCGCCAAAGTCGACGACGAGGACCGGACGTGGATTGCTAGTCACGCATCAAGGATAGCGTCGCCGCCGTTCGAGGGGTGCTCATTACCAGCAATCGAGAGTCTGGGCGGATTTCAACGCAACCTCCAATCCGTTCGCCGGATCGACGAACCCCAGCCGCGCGGCCAGGAGCTGCAAATTCCCGCCGTCGCGCACCTCCGGGTACAGCCAATCGCCCACGATTGGAATTCCGAGGTGGCTCATCGTAACGCGTATCTGATGCGTGCGGCCAGTTTTCGGCTCGATTTCGTACAGCCCCAGCCCTCGGCGCTCGTCGGCCAACCGCACCGTCGTAACCGCATTCGGCTGCCCGTCGACCACCAGCGCCGTCAACGATCCGCGGGGTTTGGCGAGGGCCAGCGCGACGGTCTGGGCCTCGACGAAACGGTCGTCGGCGGGGGCGACGGCCAGGTACGTTTTTCTCACCTCACGCCGCTCGAACAGCGTTTGATAGGGAGCGCGCCACCGCTTGCCCAGCGTCAGGAGCAGCACGCCCCGCGTGGCGGCGTCGAGCCTGTGCGCAGCGACGATCTCAGGATTGGCGAATTGGCGCCTCGCGGCGATGGTGACGGTCTGGGCCACGTGCTTGCCGCGGGGCATGGTCGCCATGCCGGCAGGTTTGTCGACGGCCACCCAACGATCGGTCCCGCCGACGATGTCGAGTTCGAGTGGCGCGTCGGGCTCGTCGGGGATCGGCCGAAAAACGAAGACGCTTGAACCGCGCTTGACGGATTGCTGCGGAGCCAGAGGGTTCGCATCGGCGTCGACGACGTCTCCCGCCGAGAAGGCCAATGCGATGCTTTCCTCCGACAGGCGCGGAAACGCTCGGGCGACGGCCTCCCAAACGGCTCCTCCTTCGGCGCAAATCGCCGTGGGCCGCAAGCCGTCTCGGGTGGGCCCGTCCCCCGGGGCGCACCTCGTGCGCGCGGCGTTCCGAGCAGAAGCAGAGCCCGCCGCTTGGTCCATCACCCTTCCAGAGTAGCCCGAACTTGCATACACACGCGCCCCAATTGCGGTGAACTTTTCCGCCCTTCCGCAGAACGTGCTCAGCCTCACGGTCTAATGTCCGGCTCCGGCGGCGACGCACTCTGTCGATGTGGGACAATCGTCACGGAAAAGCACGCCGGCCAAAACACCGCCGGAACGGAAGGGATTGCATCGTGGCATACACCGTCTACTTTACAGCTGCGGAAATCAATTGCCCCACTCAAGAGGTGGCAAAGGAGTACCTCAAGGCGCTGGGCTCAGTTTACGACAGGGTCGGAGTCTTTCGATCCTTCACAAACGGCCCCATTGAAGAGGACGCGGCTTTCCTCGGCCTCCTTCAGTCCATCGGGCGGAGTGAGGACGCCGAACGGGCCTGGGGGACGACGCGCGCAAGCTACGTCGTCGACGAAGAAGACGCGATGAACGCGATCCTTCGTCGTTACAGCGACTACGCCAGAGACTTCGACGCGGTCCTCGTCGTAGGCCTCCTCGAGGGCGACCCGGTCCTTCCCGGCTCACTCGACCGCGCGGGCCGGGCGGCCGCCCACCTCGGCTGTTCGCTCGTCATGCTCGTTTCGGGCGACAAGCGCACGGGCAAACAGGTCGCCGCGGTCACGACGCTCGCCGCCGCGGAAGTCACGAAGGAGCACGCGCCAATTGCCGCCACGGTCGTGGTGGGCGCCTCCGACGAGGTTCGGCAAGCCTTGAGCGACTACAAAGACTCGCCGGTTGTCTTCATCCCGGACGCGGCCGATCCCAGGCTCACCCCCCAGGCTGCGGACATTCTCTTGGAAGGCATCGCCAAAGGCTCCGACGTCGTCACGCCGCTGAGCTTCACATTCGCCCTCGTCGAGAAAGCGCGCTCAAACAAGCAGCGAATCGTCCTGCCCGAGTCCGAGGACGACCGCATTCTCTACGCCGCGGCCGAATGCCTGGAACGCGAAATCGCAGACATCGTGATTCTGGGAGAGAAGGAGAAGGTCGATGCGCGCGCGGCGGAGCTCGGCCTCGACCTGGGCGGCGCAAGAATCGTCTCCACAAACGATCCGGAGCTGCTGGACAAGTACGCAACCGAGTTTGCCCGCCTCCGCGCGAAGAAGGGCGTCTCCTACGAGCAGGCGCTCGAAACGGTCAAGGACGTCTCCTACTTCGGCACAATGATGGTGCACATGGACGACGCCGACGGAATGGTCTCGGGGGCCGCCCACACCACGGCCCACACGATTGTCCCCTCGTTCCAAATCATCAAGACGAAGCCGGGAACCTCGATCGTCTCTTCCGTTTTCCTCATGCTCATGGCCGACCGCGTCCACGCCTACGGCGACTGCGCGGTCAACACGAATCCGACCCCCGAGCAGCTGGCGAACATCGCCGTCTCGTCGGCCAAGACAGCCGAGGAGTTCGGGGTGGACCCGAAGGTGGCCATGCTCTCCTACTCCACGGGGGATTCGGGCAAGGGACCCGACGTCGACGCGGTCGTCGAAGCGACTCGCCTGGCGCGCGAGCTCAACCCCGACCTCCTCATCGAGGGGCCGATCCAATACGACGCCGCCGTCGATGCGGCTGCGGCCGCCAAAAAACTCCCGAACTCGCCCGTGGCCGGGCGGGCGACGGTCTTTGTCTTCCCCAGCCTCAACGCGGGAAACATCGGGTACAAGGCAGTCCAGAGGACGTCGGGCGCCATAGCCGTGGGCCCGGTGCTTCAGGGGCTGAACAAGCCTGTCAATGACCTCTCACGGGGCGCGTTGGTCGAGGACATCGTCAACACCATCGCGATCACGGCCGTACAGGCTCAGCAATCCGCCCAAGCCGAGCAATCTGTCTAAGCCGAGCGGCACGGGCCCGGCGATCCGCCCAGGCCGAAGTCCGGGGCTGAGCAGCGCGTCCGGGCCCGCCGTCCGCTTCGGCCGGGCAAACCTTTTGGCCGGACAATCGCGGCCTCGGCCCGGCAAATCGCCCAAACTCAACAATCCTAAGCAAAACAGGTAAGGACATCATGTCAGTTCTCGTCATCAACTCCGGCAGCTCGTCGATCAAGTACAAGCTGATCAACCCCAGCTCGGGCGAGGAGATCGCCTCGGGGCTCGTCGAGCGCATCGGCGAGGAGACCGGCCGCATCAAGCACGAATACGGCGAAAGAAGCCGGGAGATCGATGGCCCCGTTCCCGATCACACGGTGGGAATGGAAACCGTCCTCAGCCTGTTTGAGGAGATCGGCCCGTCGCTGACAGACGGATCGATCAAGGCCATCGGCCACCGCGTAGTCCAAGGGGGAAAGTACTTCGACGGCCCGGCCCTGGTCGACGACGCCGTCGAAGCGCGGATCGAGCAGCTGTGTCCGCTCGGCCCGCTTCACAACCCCGCCCACCTCATCGGCATCAGGGTGGCCCGCCGTCTGCTGCCGGACGTCCCTCACGTCGTCGTCTTCGACACCGCCTTCTTCCAGTCGCTTCCGGGCGAGGCGGCGACGTACGCCATCGACCGCGAAATCGCGGAGAAACATGAAATTCGCCGCTACGGCGCCCACGGGACGTCGCATCAGTACGTCTCGGGCCGTGTCTCCGAGATCCTCGGGCGCGACGACCTTCGGCAGATCGTGCTGCACATCGGCAACGGCGCCTCGGTGTCGGCAGTGGTCAACGGCTCGGCGGTGGAGACGTCGATGGGGCTCACGCCGCTTGAAGGCCTTGTCATGGGAACGCGCACCGGCGACATCGACCCCGCGGTCGTCTTCCACCTTGCGCGCACTGCGGGCATGGACATAGACGAGCTCGACACCCTCTTCAACCGCGGCTCCGGACTGAAGGGCTTGACGGGACAAAACGACATGCGCGCGGTGCGCACCCTCGCTGCCGAGGGAGACGAGAACGCGATCGAGGCCTTGGCGGTCTACGCCCATCGAATCGTCAAGTACATCGGTGCGTACGCAGCCGTCATGGGAGGCCTCGACGCGATAACCTTCACGGCGGGGGCTGGCGAGAACGACGCCGATCTGAGGGCCGACGTCATAGGCAGGCTCGCGGGCTTCGGCGTGAGAATCAACGCCGACCTGAACGCCGCCCGCTCGAAGGAACCCCGAATCCTCTCTACCCCCGACTCGACAGTCGCGGTGCTGGTCGTCCCCACGAACGAGGAGCTCGCCATCGCCCGCCAAGCGATGAGCCTGGTCGAATGACCGCCGCCAGAAGACAAGTCGAACCCAAAAGGCCAGTCAGCGCCAGAAGGCAAATTGCAGCCGAAAGACGGAATTCGGTGTGAAGGGGCGTTGCTGAAGGACAAATCACGGCTGAAAGGTGAGCTGAAACTCAGAGACGTCGCTCACCTTTCAGCCGAATCTGTATTTGTTCCAGTATTCACTGGCATTCAGGAGATCCATCGGCTCCTTCCGGCAGGCCAACGACCCCCTTGCTTCGACATAGGAAGCCCTGCACGACATGCGGAACGTTCAATGGTTGAACGTGGAGAGCTCTTCCCGTAAGATGGCCGCGTATTCATCCAGGGATTGGTTTTCTAATCCCGTCGTCGTAACCGTCTAAAGGTTTAGTAGCTTAAGCTAGGTTTTATGCGCTCTCGCTCGGATTTCCAACGTCCTCGTCCGAATACCCGCCGTTACGACGAGCCCCCCGCTCGTCGCACCGGAACTGACGCGGATCTTCTCAGCTCCTTGGAGCAGCTCGATGGCAAAACATACGGTGCATACAAGACCGTCATCGGAGATTGGGACTACGGCACTTTCCAGGTCATGATCGACCGGATCCAGGCCGACCCGTTTGCACCGCCGTCGCTTCTAAGAGTTCAGTCGACGCCGGAGAAGATGGGGCTTCCCACGAGTCTCATTGAGACGCGCGAGCAGCGCATCGCCGTCGCCGATTTCCTCATCAGAACCTTTGACCGCGAAATCCAGAGCCACGGCCGCGGCGCTGTGCAGATCGCCAGAACCGGCCAGGAGATACTCGAGCGTTCCGCTTGTTCCGTGTCCGCGGACCGAATCGAGCTGCGATTCCAGGTGCAGATGCCCGCGCGAGGCAGGATGATCTTGGGGCGCACGGCGGCCGAGATTTTCGACCGCGACGTGCCCGATGCCATCGTCAACACCCTCGACTTCACGTCCTCGGAAGCCGCAGACGATCTGGAAGCTATGCGCGCCCACGTCCACGCCTACGAGGATTACCACGCGCTGCAAAAGGCTTTGGCCGACAACGGGTGGATAGCCTTCGTGGCCGACGGGTCGATGCTGGCTCGCCTTTCCGGCGTTTCTCAGCTTCCGATGGAGGACGCCGTCGCCTTTGAGTCGCCCGAATCGCTGCGCCGCGAAGTCACCCTCCCCCACGCCGGCCTCGTCAAGGGTATGGCGATTGAACCCGGTGTGACGGTCATCGTCGGCGGCGGCTACCACGGCAAATCGACCTTGCTCAACGCCCTCCAGCGCGGCGTCTACCCCCACATCCCGGGCGACGGGCGCGAACTGGTCGCGACCGTCGACGACGCGGTGAAGGTTCGAGCGGCGGACGGGCGCGCCGTGACCGGCGTCGACGTCTCTCCGCTCATCACCGAACTTCCCGGCGGCGCAGACACCGCTCGCTTCACCACCGAAAACGCCTCCGGCTCAACTTCCCAGGCTGCCTCGATCATGGAGGCCATCGAGCTGGGCACGCGCCTGCTGCTCATCGACGAAGACTCCTCGGCGTCCAACCTGCTCATGCGCGACTCTCGGATGCGCACGCTCGTGGAATCCGAGCCCATCACTCCTCTGGTCGATCGCATTCGCGCACTTGCCGACACCGGCGGCGTCTCGACCCTCATCATCACGGGCGGAACCGGAGATTACCTGGACGCCGCGGACAGAGTCATCATGCTCGACACCTATAAGTGCTACGACGTGACGGACAGGGCGAGCAAGGTGGTTGAAGAACAACCGCGCAAACGAACGGACGAGCCTTGGCCGGTCTCCGAGTCCAAGCGCTGCCCGCTTCCCGAGAACGTGCAGAACGACCGCCCGAAAACGAAGGCGGCCGGGACCGACGGCATCATCCTCGACAACCAGACGATCAGCCTAGTCGACGTCGAACAGATCGTCGAGAGCGGCCAAAGCGAAGCGATCGCCTGGATCGTGCGGGGCATGCTCGAACATGTGTGCTACGGAGAGCTCACCGTCGGCGAAGCTCTCGATCAGGTCGAACGCATGCTCACGAGCGGCGGGCTGGACACTTTAAGGCGTTTCGGAGCGCGCGAGTACCCGGCCTTCCTCGTACGGCCCCGAAGGGTCGACGCCGGAGCGGCGCTTAACCGATTCCGCGGGCTCAAGCTCTCCGACTGACGCAGTCTCGCCCAGTCTCGGAGACAGCCCTGTGCTCTGGCTGAAGCGAATCCTATCGACGCGGTGCCCCGCCCAACGGCTGGGGCATCGCTGTTTTTCCGACCCCGAACCGCCTCCAAGCCGCTGTCTGAAACGGGCGGCCGCAGTCAATCATGTTTGATGAGTCAACCATGCCCGATTCCGTAGGGACGTTGGATCCCTTTCTAATATGCCGCCCCACTTTTGCGCAGCTCCGGAAGGCCGCCTGAGCTGGCGGCTCACATGTTGAAACATCCCGCGAGAGTGTTCATGCAGTGCTAAGGTTTGCGTATCACGTCAAACTTCTGAAAGGAAGCGCACATGGGCGATCTCAGTTTTGATCGCGTAAGGGCGGAAATCGGGGCAACTCGGCTTTGCAACTACCTCGCACCAGAGCGTTCTTCAAGTCGCGCAGTACGTGAACGGGCCGAGCAAGAACGGCTAGAGTCCGAGAAGCTCCGCGTTTCAGCGCCTGGTGGGAAACTCTCATGAACTCGCGAAAACCTCTCAGAAACAGCAGGTCACTTGTGGCTTTCTTGCTGTCCTTGTTCGTCGCCGTCTCGGGATGCGCGTCGTCTGAAAGCCGTCAAACCGGCTCTGCCGGGACGTCGTCGACCCGCGGATCGGCTTGCGCCATGTCAACCAAACGAGACCTCTCCGGTCCACGCGCTCTCGGTCACAGCGGGGACGTTTCCGCCCAGGCCCGTTGGGACTCCGCCAGAGCCGACGCCAAAAAGGCGACCCAAGTCTTCATGGCAACCAACGGTCGCCTGAAAAGCAAGATCGAACAAAAGGACCTCGAGTATTTCAAGACTGCATACGGCGAAAGGATGGCCAAGGATCCTTTCTTCGCCAATGCGTTTGGGCTGACATTAGGCGCGAACAACACTCTGAGACTGGCGTCGCTTGCCAGCACAACCAATCACTTCTCTGAGGACTCCGCCAGAGAGGTGCGCGCCATCCTTGGAAGCTCTCTCATACTCACCGCCGGAGGCCTTCGAAACAGTCTTGACGCGGATGGTCGCAATCTTTGGAATGCCTGGAACACCGGGCTCGACGGGATCAAATACGACTTCGACACATCGTTGAAACAACAAAGAGCGAGGTACCTGGACGGCTTGAACGAGTTAGGCCCGAGCTATTGGAACGGAAAAGAGGCATCTGCCAAGGGGTCCGGAAAACCTGGGTATTATCTCATCAGCGGCATGATAGCCGATGCCGCGAAAAGCTGTGCGCACTTAGGATTGGGAGATGCTTTTCTCAACGGAAAACACGCGATAGCGGATGACATCGTTAGCTGGGACTACAAGCATCCTGGCCCGTTTGCCCCTCCAAATGTGGAGTACCGCCCTCCGCTGACAAAAACGTGGGATCCAATTCAGAACATGTTAGTCGGGATGGGCGGCAATGCCCCAGCCTCACGCACTTTCTTGGCGACGGAAGCGCCGTTTGCTGTAAAAAACACTGTCGATCAACCAACGAGCTTAGTCCGTTACCTTGTTGGACACAGACGCCTTCTTCCATATCAAAATGAAAACGAAATGTTCTATTTGGACTATGGGAACGCTCTCGGTGAGATCATCGACAAAGCTAGTTCGGACACCCGCCAACCGCAGTCGCCGTATGTAGTTCGAGAGTTTCTGCAAGGCTACATCGATGGGCTGTCTCAATCGGACGCCGAACACGAGGGGCAGGACCGTTTTGGCTACTTCAATCGTGGCCTGAGAGAGAAATCCGGAGACATTCTCAAGGAATACGGATCAGACCTCGCCGACGAAATAAGTGGTCCGACAGGAGTCGCGGGTGCCACAGAAGGAAGGTCAGGAAAGAAAGGCAGCTACCATCTAGCGCTGACTCAGAACCTAGTAATGTCCATGCATAAAGCGGACTCCGACTTCTTCAAAGACATAGCTTTCAGCAAGAAAGCGAAGTCGACGCTCACAGACTCTTTGAAGAGGGGATTTGAAAAGGGCTTAGAAACAGCTTATCTAGAGAATAAAGGATCGTCATCCTCAGAAGATATTAAATATGAAATAAAAATACTTAAGACTAAGTATATCAACATATTCAATACGATTGACACGGAATCACTTGCTGCAGACTTGTACGTGACGGAGGGCGGATCGCTAAGCGATTTAAACACTATAAGCTTGCAAATTATGGTCCAAGGAGCAGGCTCTTTCCCTGAGGACCAGATAGGGGGCATGCTCGCAGACGCGAAACTGGGCAGCAATGGACCCGCCTCGTCAGAAAGCAACGAAGATGAAATTAAAGTATGTGAAAAGCTCCTAAGAAGGAGAACGAGGTTGAGTTCCAACGTCGACAATGCAGAAGTCAAAGCAATGACTCGCATAATAGTCAACGAACACGACACTAGCTATAAGAATCAAGCCATCGATTTCAATAGAAAAGTAAACGACAGCAATCGACGTTTTATGGACGAGCAGGGCAACTGGTTGGTTGGAATCAACCCCAAAACTGGTGTCGTCACAGGGGACGACGCCCGCGTACAACAGTATATTAACTTCGTGAAAACAGGTTGGAGGCCTTAATGCGCCCCGTAAAGCGAGCCGCTCCAACTCTGTTTCGGCTATCGGTTCACTTGACCGGCGCGCCGAACGGCGCAAAACAATGTTGTGTCCCTTCAAGACGTCGAGACACTGAAAACGAGATGATTCGCCAATGAAGACTGTCAAAGCGAGTAGACCTATGAGCCAACAGTCCAGCCGTAAGTTTCTGATCGTCAAGCGTTTCTTTCGAGCGTTTGCCCTCGTGGTGTGCATTGTGGCGTCTTCAACGAGGAGCGCCTCGCCCGAGCTGGCCCCTCTCAACACGTATCGGAGTGACTTTGCATCGGTGTCGGTAGGCAGACATCACCTTTGTCTGAAAACAAAAGGCCAAGAGGTCTACTGCTTTTTCCCCAATCTTAAAAAGGGCAATCACCGCAGCCTTGGAAACATTGTTCCTTTGGAGCCTTTAAACAAAAAGGTTAAAGCTGTTTTTTACGCGGATTACAACATCTGCACAACCGACATGGTGGACGCTCTCAAGTGCGGCGGCCTCAATGACAGACGACAGCTCCGCAGAGACGCGGATTACAATCACTTGTCCTATATTTTCTCACCGGAGGCAGTGACAGACGTTGCTGGTGCGGGGGATCATTTGTGTGCGGTTGTCGTGGGGCAGGTGCGGTGTTGGGCGGGCAATTCCTATGCGCAGAGCACCGGCAACACCAGTTCGCCT